>Ga0315339_1000293_pt1 | contig 72461 bp, 54 predicted proteins | sample ASW17metaG_FD_204514 | JGI IMG/M metagenome (GOLD analysis project Ga0315339, IMG submission 204514) | Ammonia-oxidizing marine archaeal communities from Pacific Ocean, United States - ASW #17 | ecosystem: Environmental > Aquatic > Marine > Oceanic | place: USA: California | collected 2016-12-05 | reverse complement strand
CAAGCTCTACCCGCGCCTTCACCACCCTCCCGGCAGCGCTGCTGCAGGCCGCCGACAGTGCCGGGAGGATCTGCGGGTCGCGCACGCGCTGGGCGAAGATACTGGCGCTCGAGGGGAATCGGAGGGTCAGTGTATTGTCGTCGAGGTCAACACCGCTGACCCGCCCGAGTACCTGGGCGACAAGCGGGTGCGACGCTTCGAGCGACTGTTGGATCGCGGTCAGCAGCGCAGCGTGATCGCCGATAGCAGCGGTCGTGTGTACAGGTTCACGAGCCACCGGGGGGGAGTCGACCTGACGCACCGGCGGCGCATCGGGCTCTGGGGGTGGCGGAGGCTGCTCCTCTGCAGCCGGCGGAACGGGTACCGGCGTAACGGATGGCGCTGGAGCGGACGCCGGTGGCGCTGGGGGTGACGGCGTTGGTGGTGGTGCTGCTGCCGCCATAGCAGTCGGTACTGGCGCAACGGTTGGCACCGGGCTGCTGACCGGCGTTGGCGCCTTGGCCGGCTGCGCTCGTACGGCACTGCTGCCAGCGCCGCGCGTCGATCCCCGGCCGCCGGATCCTTGGCGGCTGGGGCCAGCTTCACTGCTGCCGTCACCGCGGTTGCCGGGAGGCGACCCCAGCGCTTCGATAAGACTCTGGATCGGCTGTAGGCTCGGCATCCGTGCCAGCCGCGCAAGCACCACCTCTACGTGGTAGCGCGGCTGCTCGGCCATCTTGATGCGGTACTCGTTGCCGGCCAGCAGCGCGAATGCCCGATCCAGGTCGTCGACCTGGAACTGATCGGCCTGCTCGCGCAGTCGATCGATGTCGGCCGCCGGCAGGTGAAGGATCTTGCCGGGATCCGCGACGCTGTGTACCACGAGCAAGTTTCGGAAGTGGCCCAAGAGATCGATGGTGAACTGGTGCAGGTCGATGCCCTGCTCGACCATTTCGTTGACCAGACCGAGGGCGCCGGCAACGTCGCCGGCAGCCACCAGATCGGTGGCGCGGTAGAGCAGCATGCGATCGACCAGTCCGAGCAGATCGACCACGGTTGACTCGTCGATCTTCTCACCAGCGAAGGCGATCAGCTTGTCGAGCAGACTCTGGGCATCGCGCAAGCTGCCGTCGGCCGCCGCGGCGACCAGGGACACGCCGTCGGCCGATATGTCGATGCCCTCCGTCGCGGCGATCCGACCGAGATGTGCGCCGATCTCACGCTGGCTGATGCGAGCGAATTGGTAGTGCTGGCACCGCGAGAGGATGGTCGGCAAGATCTTGTGGGGCTCGGTGGTCGCGAGCACGAAGACGATGTATTCCGGGGGCTCCTCCAGTACCTTCAACAAGGCATTGGATGCCTCGGTGGTAAGCATGTGGGCTTCGTCGAGGATCATTACTTTGTAGCGGTCGCGCGCCGGTGCGTAGCGAGCGATCTCGATGAGCTCTTTCATCTCGTTGATACCGCGGTCTGAGGCCGCGTCGCGCTCAAAAACGTCGAGAGCGCGGCTGCCCATGATCTCCACGCATGACTCGCACTCTCCGCACGGCGTCGACGTCGGCGTGTCGCTGAAGCGGCAGTTGAGGCCGCGGGCCAGCAACCGAGCGATGGTCGTCTTGCCGACCCCGCGAATCCCCGAGAAGCAATAGGCGTGGGCCATGCGGCCCTGGTCGAGGGCATTCGTCAGGGTCTGGACAACCGCCCGCTGTCCGACGACATCCTCGAATTGTTGTGGTCGCCACTTCCGCGCGAGCACCTGATAGTTCTGTCGAGCCATCTTCTGTACCAGAAAATAAAGCAACTTACGGCAAAATATCGCAACGTCTGAAGACGCACATGAACGAGACGAACGCCGGGTGATCCTGCGGCACCTGCAGGGTCCCGCTTAGCGCTGCTCCCTTCCGGGCCTGACGCGGTTCACGAGTCTGCACCGCACAGGGCCCGGCGCCGTCCCAAGACGCTGGCGGCGGTGGCGCACCGCCGAAATGGAGTCGATTGATCGGCCGCAGCGGAGCGTGCTGCCGCCGCGCCGCGGTCGAGTAGCCGATGGTGCCACGTCGGCTGGATGGCCATCAAGCGAGTACCGGGTCAGCCCGACGCGCTGAGCTGTCGTCTGCAGCTGGCGTGGCTGCGAACTGACGCAAGAAATGGCGGAGAGGGTGGGATTCGAACCCACGGTACGGGGTTACCGCACACGCGCTTTCCAAGCGCGCTCCTTCAGCCTCTCGGACACCTCTCCGCGCGCTACGGGCGACGCTCATCCTAGCAGGCCGTAACCAGCACCCTTCCACCACGGCGTGGTAGCAGGTGCGGGGCGTTTAGTGCTCACTCCGCCCTGGAAGCTGGCGGTGACGATCCCTCAGACGGTGCCGATGTCGCGGGCCGCCGGGATCCCGTCGAGCGCCGTAGCTTGGCTCACGGCATCGATGACCGCATTGGCCACCGCGGCGGCGGCAGCGGTATCGATCCGGTCAAGGTCGCTGGTCGAGCTGACCTCAGCGCTCCGGTTGGTGGCGATGGTGAACAGCGTGTCGCCGTCGAAGATCGTGTGCGCCGGTACAACCGCTCGTGCCAGCCCGTCATGTGCCACCGATGCCAGCCGGTTGCACTGCGCCTTGGTAAGTGTGCGGTTGGTTGCCACCACGCCGATCGCGGTGTTCTGTCCGGCGGACCCGCGGCTCGCGCTGCCGGGACGCAGCAGCGTCGCCTCGGTGTTGCGCAACGTACGGCCGTCGCTGGCCAGTGCGCCCGCAATCAGCCTGCCGCTATGCGGATCCCGCACGTCGCCACGGCTGTTCACTGCCATCAGGGCGGCAACTACCGTTCCGTCATCGAAGCGGAATCCGGCGCTGCCCAGGCCTCCCTTCATACGACCGCCGCCGAGCATCTTGCCGATCGTAGCGCCGGCACCGGCGCCGACATTGCCGCTCTCGACGGGGCCGTGCGTGGCTGCCCTGCATGCCGCGTACCCGTCGTCGGCATCCGGCGCGTTGCCTCCGGCGCCGACCCCGAGGTCGTAGAGCACCGCCGCCGGCACGATAGGAATCACCTGGTCGCCGAATGCCAAGCCGATGCCGGTTTCCTGCAAGCGTCGCATGACGCCGTCGGCGGTCGCCAGCCCAAACGCGCTACCACCGGTGAGGACGATGGCGTGCACCTGATCGATGGCGTTCTCGGATCGCAGCAGATCAGTTTCGCGTGTTCCCGGTGCCGCGCCTCGCACCGCGACGCCTCCCGTCCCGCCAGCGGGGATCACCACGACGGTGCACCCGGTTGGCCGATCGATACGGGTAGTCTGACCCACGAGCACGCCGTCAACGTCGGTGAGCGTGATCGGGTCGGCCATCCCGGGGCCGGCAAGCGCGGCCGATGCGCGGCTGCTTGGCCATGCGAGGCCGGGCGTGGGCAACAATGCCGCAAGCATCAGCGACAGTTGCCGGCGACTCCACTTCATGTCGGCCACCATAGCAGGTCGTGTACCCTCAAGGCTGTGCGGATTCTCTATGTCGCTGCCGGCACGCCGATCCCCGGTACTCATGGCGGTAGTGTCCACGCGCTGCAGCTGTGCCGCGGTCTGGCGGCTGCTGGGAACGAGGTGCACCTGGTGGCGCAGGCGCCTGACCGCGCCGCCCGCCCGACAGCAGTGCTCGACGATGTGATTCTGCATGCGCTGCCGCGGCGCCCCCTGCTGGCACAGCTAGAATGGACCTTGTGGCGCCAGGTCAGGCGGATCGCCCGGCAGGTACGACCCGACGTCGTGATCGAGCGGTTCTACACGTTCGGGGGTACCGGCTTGCTCGCCGCGCGGGCCATCGGCGTACCGGCGGTCCTGGAGGTCAACTCCCCGGCTCGCCCGTACCCGGGATCGCTGCGCGACCGCCTCGACGCGTTGACCCTCGTCCGTCCGATTCACCGATGGCGGCATTGGCAGCTGGGCACCGCCTGCCGTTACTACAGCACGGCCGCGGTGTTGCTGCCTGAAGGTCTGCGGCAACGCACCACCGTTGTCGTCAACGGCGTCGACTGTCAGCGCATCCGGCCCGGCGCGGCGCTGCCCGACAGCGGTCCGCTGCGCTGTGTGTTTGTCAGCAGCTTTCGTCCCTGGCATGGGGCCGCCGACCTGGTGGACGCGACGATCGAGGCGATGGCGACAGGCGCGGACCTGCACCTTACGTGTATCGGCGAGGGTCCAACCTGGGAGGAGGCCCGCCGTCGGGCGAGCCGCTCGGCAGCCGCCGAACGCATTGCCTTCATCGGCCAGGTGCCGCACGACGAGATCCCCCGGCACCTTGCGTCGTCGCACTTAGGCATCGCTCCGTTCAGCCCACGCCACTTCCGCGCGCTCGAGCTCGGCTGGTTCTGGTCACCGATCAAGATATTCGAGTACCTCGCGGCCGGCTTGCCGGTGCTGACGGCAGACATTCCCGAGCTGCGCGATCTGCTTCCTGAAACCGTGGCGCGCTTCTACCCTGCCGACGACGCTAGGGCGCTCGCCGTGCAGCTGACCAGCCTCGCCGGGCAACGCGCCGAGCTTCGCCGGGCCTCGATCGCAGCGCGACAGCTTGCCGAGGAGCGCTACGCCTGGGAGCGGCAGGCCGCGATGGTCGACGGTGTGCTGACGGAGGCGCTCGCCGAGCTCCGATAGGGGCGATGGTAGACTCCGCCGGCATGACCGGGGAGATGCTGATCGTCGTCGTCGTGCTCTTGGTAGCTGTTGTTCTATGGCTGACCGAGTGGCTACCGATCGACCTCGTGGCACTGTGCATCCCGGTCGTGCTGATGCTTACCGGGGTCCTGGAGCCGGCCGACGCGGTGTCCGGGTTCGCCAGCACGGCGCTGCTCACGGTTGCATCCGTTCTCGTCGTCTCAGATGGTCTGACGCGGACCGGCGTGATCACCTACGTGGGCAATCGCATCATCCATTTCGCGCGCGGTGACGAGCGACGTCTGCTGTTCGCGGTGATGGTCACCATGGCGGTGTTCTCGGGCTTCATCAACAACACCGCCGTGGTGGCAATGTTCCTGCCGATCATGCTCGGAGTGGCGCATGAGTTCGAGATCCCGCCCTCGAAGCTGCTTATCCCACTGTCGTTCGCTTCGATTCTTGGCGGCACGACCAGCCTGATCGGCACGTCGACGAACATTCTCGTGCACGGCCTCATGGAAGAAAACGGGATACGTGGCATCGGTTTGTTCGAGATCACCCCCATAGGGTTGATCTATGCGGCTGTCGGCCTCGCCTACATGTTCTGGGTAGGCCGCCACCTATTGCCGGATCGCGGCAACGTCACCTCGTACTTGCAGAGTCAGCGCGTCGCCACCGAGTACATGACCGAGGTGCAGGTGCCCGAGGGCTCCGACCTCATCGGGCGACCGGTCGACGAGGCTCTCCAGGCTGCCCACCCGGACGTTCGCCTACTGCAGATCATCAGGGGCGATGCGTTGTTCTGGCCGCCACTCGACAAGGTGGTAATCGAGGCAGGCGACGTATTCCTGCTCAAGGGAGACGTCAACCAGCTTCTATCCCTGTACAAAGAGAAACGGCTGGAGCTGCTTCCCGGCCTCAAGGCGGAGGCCATTCGGTACGCCGTGAAGGACATGGCGCTTGCCGAGGCGGTGATTACCCCGAACTCGAGCCTTATCGGCAGGTCGCTGAGCGAGATCAACTTCCGGCAGCACTATGGTGCCTCGGTGATGGCGTTGCAGCGCCATGGAGACCATCTACGAGACGGTCTTCCCACCATCAGGCTGCGCGTCGGCGATGTGCTGTTGGTGATGGCCGATCGCGTTGATATTCGTCGCCTGATGACCTATGACGAATTCCTACTGCTGGAGGGCGTACAGGAGATCGTTGTCAATCGCGAGAAGGCACCCATAGCGGTGGGGCTGGTGCTCGGCCTGATCGTGCTCGGCGGGGTTACCGACATTCCCATCATGACCCTGGCGATGGTGTCCGCGCTGCTCATGGTGCTCACCCGCTGTTTGACCATGCGGCAGGCATACGGAGCGCTCGATCTGTCGGTGTTGATGTTGATAGGCGGCGCCATCGCGCTTGGTCGAGCGATGGAGCAAACCGGAGCGGCGGCGTTCCTGGCACAGACCGTTGTCGGTGCCGTTGGGCACTACGGTCCAGTAGTGGTGCTTTCCGGCATCTACCTGATGACGGTGGTGTTCACCGAGTTGATGTCCAACGCCGCGGCGGCCGTGCTGATGGTGCCGATCGCCTTGGGCGTCGCCGCCAACCTGGGTGTCGACCCGCGACCGTTCGCCATTGCCGTGGCGTTCGCAGGCTCGGCATCGTTTTCGACGCCGATCGGCTATCAGACCAACACGCTGGTGTTCGGTCCGGGCGGCTATCGCTTTCTCGACTACACCCGTGTCGGGCTGCCGCTGAACATCATTCTCTGGCTGCTGGCGACGCTGCTGATTCCGGTCTTTTGGCCGCTTGTTCCGGCCTGAGGGTCGCGCCTGCCGAGCCGCTAGCCCGCCGCAGCCGGTGAGAACGGCGGGTATACACTGTGCCTATGACTCGGCCTGGCGGTTCCGTCTGAAGCGCCGGCTGCCGCCGGTCGTCCGAGTCGTCAGCGAGCCCGAATCCAGCAGGAGGACCCAGTGAAGCTCATTTCCTCGCGCGCCGTTGTCGCCATCGCCCTTTGCAGCGGCCTGGTCCTTGCTCTTGCCCCGGCGCAAGAGCAAGGCCTCGCGGTCTCCTTCACGGTTACCAACGCCGACTCGGGAACCAACACGATGAAGGCGACGGTCGGCGGCGAGCACGCTCGCCTCGACATGGAAGGGGTGTCGATCATTTGGGGGCCGCTTGGCTGGGTCATGGTCCAGCATGAAAACCAGATGTTCATCCACTTCACCAAGGCGATGATGGATCGGATGCGGCAGATGATGGAGCGCATGCCGGCGCAGATGCGTGGCAACGATGTGCCCGACAAGGACGACTTCGACCCCGCCGCCTACTCGTTTCGCCGCACCGGCTCCACCGATACCGTTTCGGACCATAGCGTGTTCGAAGTAGAGATGACCGGACCGGAGGGTCAGCAAGCCTCCCTGTGGCTGTCGACTTCTAGCGAAGTGGGCCTCTTCGAGGTCTGGAGTCGCCTCGCGGAACACTTCTCCGAGGTCGCGGATCCTATGATGGGCGGTGGTCTCGGGGGGCGGAATCCGGCAGCGGGCATGGCCAAGTACATGCAGCTGGCGCGGGCGAGCGGCCTGCCCGATGGCCGCGTTTTGCGAATGGACTCCGCAGACGGGGTCAGCATGGTGATCGATGGCTGGGAGCACGGGCCGTTCGGCAACTGGAAGGAAGCTCCGACGAACTATCGCGAGCAGAAAATGCCGATGATGCAGCGGCCGTAGTGAGGCGCTGACGATCGCCAACGAAACGCCGCAAACGGCTCCCTCCGACGAAGCTTCGGACGGCGACGAGCTGCTCGACCTGCTCGCCCTGTGCACCGAGGTGAAGAGATTGGGGCGGGCGCGCCGCGAGGCCGGCAAGGTACAGTTTCTCATCGCCGGGCCCGATCTCTGGATTGCCGCCGCCAGTGCCTACAACGTAGTGATCGACGTATCGGCCAAGCGCGTGCAGCATGGCTGTCGAGATTTTCTCGGGCAGGCGCGGGAGCGTCGACTGTGCAAGCACGTGGCGGCGCTGTTGCTGGCGATGGATCGAGAGGTCGCGCTAGAGGTGCTGCGCAGCCTGACCGTGCCCTACGGTGAGTGGCACCTTGAGGTCATCGCTGCGCGTGGCTTCAAGAACTAGTGGCCGGGATCTCGTGCGTCCGAGACGTTCGCCAAACGGCGAGCGATCGCTGGTGCCATCTCACGCCAGGCCCGCAGCGGACACTTGCAGACCTCGATCTCGTGCCCGTCGAGGATTACCTCAGCCACGCCGGGAATCGCGAAGAGGTCTCCCGCTAGCGGGTTCTCGAGTGCCTGTCGCTTGCCTTCATAGACGCAGCGCGCCAGAGGCCGGCCGTGCCAGGCAAAGCGACGACTTCGAGACTCGACCTCCACGAGATCAGATAGTCGCTTGATGTCGAGGCCGTCGCACAGGATGCGCTCGAATGGCCGCATGATGCCGTCCCAGCGTGCCCCCTTCTGCTTCTGTAGCCGGACCTTGTAGGCATTGAGCGAAAGGACGCGCACACCGGCAAGCGCCAGAACGGCGCGTATCCACACCACCGGCGGTGCCGGTGAGCCGGCAAGATAGGTCTCGACGATCTCGTCGGTCACCAAGGAATCGGTGTGGACGACCAGAGCGTGAGGATTCGGTGGAAACTCGCGTACGGCGTTCATCAAATGCCCAGAGGTCGTGGGCTCGCTGGTGCGCCGGTACGGAAGGGGTATCTACCCGAAGGTAGCAAAATCTCCGGTGTTGATACAAGGGCAGCTCAGGCGGCGTTGAATACCCCGGCGATCTTGTCGAGGATCTTCCAGGCGAAGTGACCGGCTCTCTGCGGCTCCATGCGATGTAATCGGGCCATCACGGCACCACGCCACGCCACGCCAGCGCCTGCGCCGGATTGGCGCTCAGCACCCGCACCAAGGGGCGCAAAGGAATCTCCAACACGATCGAATCCTCCTTGGCGGTCGCCGCATAGCGACGCTCCTCTTCGCCGAGCAGCACAACGTCACCGAACGAGGCGTAGGGTGCGAAGACGTCATAGGAGATTTGACCACCGACTGTCTCGAACCGCTCCAGCTGGAGGGCACCGTCCAGCAGCAGGTACACGGAGTCGGCGCCCTCGCCCTGGGCGAACAAATGCTCCTCGGCGTGCACGAGTCGGCATTCGGCCACCTTGGATAGCCCGACCAGGGCCTTGGTGCCGAGGTCGTTGAGGTGAGAGCAGTTGCCGAGCAGCAGCGGGTTAACGCCAGTTACTGCCGGCGACGGGAACTCTGTTCGCGGCTGTTTCATCGAGTTTCTCACTGGCGTCTCTCCTGTCTCGCGCTCGGGGGGGGGGGCCGGCAGGACCTCTACCCTCTTGTTCGCTCCATAGGGCGATTTGGTTTCGCCGAAGCCGAGTTGCCAGTGGCGCGCGGCGCGGTGACACCTCGGACGACCGTAAGAGGCGATAATCTCCGGGCGTGTCGGCGTTGTGCGCGCCCCGACCACGCGAGGTGATTTGCCGTGCACTCGCACAAGTGTTTTCATACGCCGCTGGAGGCGGTGATGAACGGTCGCAGTGGCAGCTTGTTCAACAACGAGCGCCCCGCCGTGTTGGCGCTCGCCGATGGCACCCTCTTTCGCGGGATCGGGTTCGGGGCGTCGTGCGTTCGCTTCGGTGAGGTGTGCTTCAACACCAGCATGACGGGATATCAGGAGATCCTCAGCGATCCCTCATATGCCGGTCAGATCGTCGTCATGACGCACCCGCAGATCGGCAATGTCGGGGTCAACTCTGCAGACTCCGAGTCGGAGCGGCTGGCGCTCACCGGGTTTGTCGTGCGGGAGGTGTTCGACGAGCCGAGCAGCTGGCGTGCCGAGGAGCCGCTCGGTGCGTATCTCCGCCGGCATGCGGTGCCGGGGATCTCTGATATCGATACCCGCGCGTTGGTGCGGCGTATTCGTGATCGAGGTTGTCAGAACGGCGTGATCTCGACCGATCCAGACCGACAAGACGGCGATGCCCTGATAGAGATTGCCTGCGGTACGGTACCGATGGATGGCCTGGACCTGGTGTCGGCAGTGACCTGCTCCGAGCCGTACGTGTGGGATATCGGTAGCTGGCCCGGCATCGACGGGCAGCTACCGCAGCTCGATCCACCGGAAGCTCGATTGCGCCTCGTGGCCTTCGATTTCGGCATCAAGCACAGCATCTTGCGGCTTCTGGTGGATCATGGCTTCGAGGTGACCGTCGTACCGGCACACACCACGGCGGATCAGGTGACAGAGCTCGGGCCCGACGCAGTCTTCCTGTCCAACGGTCCCGGCGATCCGGCGGCCGTGTCCGGGGTGCCTGAGACGGTGCGGTTGCTCGCCGATCGGTATCCCATCTTCGGCATCTGCCTCGGCCATCAAATCCTCGGCCTGGCACTGGGCGGATCGACCACCAAGCTGAAGTTCGGGCACCACGGCGGCAACCAACCGGGCCAGGACGTCCACAGTGGCCGCGTGGCGATCTGCGCGGAGAATCACGGGTTCGCTGTTGAGCCCGACTCGTTGCTGCAAGCCGGAGAGGCAGTCGAAATCACCCACATCAACCTGAACGACGGCACGGTGGAAGGACTGGCTCACCTGACGCGACCGATCTTCTCAGTCCAGTATCATCCGGAGGCGTCGCCGGGCCCGCACGACGCGCGATATTTCTTCCAGCGGTTTCGCGACATGGTGTTGCGCCACAAGGCTGGCGAAGATGTCAGCGGCGCCCAAGTGGCTCGTGGCGTAGATGGTCAAAGCACGGCGGCCTCGGTCTGATGCCGCGTCGCACTGATATTGAATCGATCCTGATCATCGGATCTGGGCCAATCGTCATCGGCCAGGCCTGCGAGTTCGACTATTCGGGCACGCAAGCCTGCAAGGCACTGCGTGAGGACGGCTTCCGCATCGTGTTGGTGAACTCCAACCCGGCGACGATCATGACCGATCCGGACATGGCCGATCGCACCTACGTCGAGCCGATGACTGTCACCAGCGTCGAGCAGATCATCGAGCGCGAGCGTCCCGACGCATTGCTGCCTACCGTCGGCGGTCAGACGGCGCTCAATCTGGCAATTGAGCTCGCCGAGCACGGCGTGCTCAAACGCCACGGTGTGGAGCTTATCGGCGCCAACCTAGAAGCGATTCTGAAGGCCGAAGACCGCGAGCAGTTCCGCGAGGCGATGACCCAGCTCGGGCTCCGCATCCCGCGAGCCGGCTACGTGCGTTCGTTGCGTGAGGCGCGTTCCCTGATTGGCGAAACTGGCCTTCCCGCCATCGTGCGACCGAGCTTCACCCTGGGAGGAGCAGGTTCAGGTGTGGCCAACAACGAAGCAGAGTTCAGCCGCGTCGTCGAATGGGCTCTGCAACAGTCGCCGCGCCATGAGTGCTTGATCGAGCAGAGCGTGCTCGGGTGGAAGGAATACGAGCTCGAGGTAATGCGCGACGTTGCCGACAACGTGGTGATCGTATGTTCGATCGAGAACTTCGATCCGATGGGCGTGCACACTGGAGACTCGATCACGGTGGCGCCGGCGCAGACGTTGACCGACAAGGAATATCAGCTGATGCGCGATGCGGCGATAGCCATCATTCGCGAGATAGGCGTCGATACCGGTGGGTCGAATATCCAGTTCGCCGTTGATCCGGCCGACGGTTCGTTGGTAGTGGTCGAGATGAATCCGCGAGTGTCCCGCTCGTCGGCGTTGGCCTCCAAGGCAACGGGCTTTCCGATTGCCAAGATCGCCGCCAAGCTCGCGGTGGGGTACACGCTCGACGAGATCCCCAACGACATCACCCGTGAGACTCCCGCGAGCTTCGAGCCCACGATCGACTACGTCGTCACCAAGATCCCGCGCTTCGCCTTCGAGAAGTTCCCCACTACTGACCAGAGCCTCACTACACAGATGAAGTCGGTGGGCGAAGTGATGGGAATCGGCCGCACCTTCAAGGAGAGCCTTCAGAAAGCGATGCGCTCCCTCGAAATCGAGCGCTATGGACTCGAGCCCTCGGTGAGGGGCGCCGGCAGCGAAGCGGAGGAGGAGATCTGGTCCCGTATCAGCAACCCCTGTCCGGGTCGGCTCTGGGCGATCGCCGACGGCCTGCGGCGCGGCTTCGAGGTGAGCGAGATCCACGCGAAGAGCAAGATCGATCCGTGGTTCCTGCGCAACATCAAAGAGCTGGTCGATGCCGAGAAAATGTTGCGTGGCGCCGCCGAGGAGGATTGGGGCAGGCTCCTGCTGCCGGCCAAGCGGCTCGGGTTCTCTGATCGCCGGCTAGCGGCTCTATGGAATACGACCGAGGATCGGGTGCGCACGGCACGCCACCAGAGCGGTGTGAGACCGGTGTTCAAACGCGTTGACACCTGCGGCGCCGAGTTCGTGGCGCATACGCCCTACCTCTACTCGACATACGAGCAGGAGTGCGAGGCTGATCCGAGCGATCGTCAAAAGGTGCTGATCCTCGGCGGCGGTCCCAACCGCATCGGCCAGGGTATCGAGTTCGATTACTGCTGCGTGCATGCCGCGTTTGCTCTCAGGGAAGCGGGCTACGAGACGATCATGGTCAACTGCAACCCGGAGACCGTATCGACCGACTACGACACCTCCGATCGCCTCTACTTCGAGCCTGTTACGTTCGAGGACGTGATGGAGATCGTCGAGCGCGAGCGCCCCATGGGCGTCATCGTCCAGCTCGGCGGACAAACACCCCTTCGCCTCGCGGTACACCTTGGCCGTGCCGGGGTGCCGATCCTTGGCACCAGCCCCGACGCGATCGACCGCGCCGAGGATCGCGAACGGTTCGACGAGCTCCTCGAAGCGCTAGATCTGCGCCGACCCGCCAGTGGCCTCGCACGTAGCCTTGACGAAGCGATCGCGGTGGCCGAGCGCATCGGCTATCCGGTACTCGTGCGCCCGTCCTATGTGCTCGGCGGTCGGGCAATGCAGATTGTCCACAACGGGAGCCTGCTCGAGCGCTATATGGCCGAAGCGGTGCAAGCGTCGCCGGATCACCCGGTACTGATCGATCATTTCCTCGCCGACTGTACGGAGGTCGACGTCGACGCGGTTTGCGACGGCGAGCGTGTGGTGATCGCCGGCGTCATGGAACACATCGAGGAGGCCGGTGTGCACTCGGGCGATAGCACCTGTGCGATTCCGCCGTTCTCGCTCGAGCCGCACATCGTAAGAGAGATTCACGATTCCACCGTTCGCCTGGCGCTCGAGCTCGGCGTTTGCGGGCTCATGAACGTCCAATATGGGGTACAGGCCGGCAAGGTATACGTGCTCGAGGTGAACCCGCGCGCTTCGCGCACGGTGCCTTTCGTGGCCAAGGCTACCGGGATGCCGCTGGCGAAGATCGGTTCGCTGGTCATGGTGGGCAAGACCCTCGAGGAGCTGAACGTCACCAGCAACCCCTTGCCACACGGTGTAGCCGTGAAGGAACCGGTGTTTCCGTTCCTGAAGTTCCCGGGAGTCGACGTCTTGCTCGGACCGGAGATGAAGAGCACCGGCGAGGTGATGGGCATCGACTCCGACTTCGGGCGGGCTTTCGCCAAGGCGCAGATCCAGGCGGGTAATGCGTTGCCCCTCTCCGGACGCGTCCTCGTCACTGTTCGTCCGGATCATCGACCGCGGCTGGGTGACGCGATCCGCGTGCTCGCCGAGAACGGATTCGAGATCCTTGCCACCGAGGGCACGGCCGCCGACCTGTTGGCGATGGGTATCGAGGCCCGCGTGATTCCGAAGCCCGGCGAGGGCTCCCCGGACACCGTCGATATCATCGAGCGCGGCGAAGTGAACCTGGTGATCAATACGGTCGGCGACGACCCGCGGATCGTGCGGGACTCGGTGGCGTTGCGACAGGCGGTATTGCGGCGCGGTATCCCCTACTTCACCACTGCTGCCGGCGCGCGCGCCGGCAGCAGTGCGATTCGCGCCCTGCAGCTGGAGACCATCGGCGTACGCTCGCTACAGGAAACCCACGCCCGCGCCCGCGTCCCCGGGGTGCGGTAGCCGGGCATAGCGGGTCGGTTGCGCGAGCGACCGAATGACAAACTCGACTACCCGGAGAACCATGCGACGCTTGACGATCATCTGCTGTCTGGCTCTCGGTACCAGCTGGGCTTCGGCCACGCCCACCAATTCACAGGAGCGCAGCTTCACGCTGCGTGACGGTGGAACGGGGATGTTCCTCGATGGCGACGCAGACCACACGATAATCGCGAGACCGGGGGCCGACGGCATCCCGCGGCTCGAGTGCATTCGAGGAGATCACCATGCAGCGGCGGCTCTTCTCCGGGCCGGTGTTGGCGCCGTGCTGGGTCCCGACATTCCCGATGAATCAGATATTGCGTCGCGCCAGGCGCTCGCCGAGGTCCGCGCGAACATGCGATTCGATCCCGATGAGCCGACGGGCGTCGACGAAGAGGGACGGGTGCTTCTCTACATGCCCGACCCCATCGAGCCGGGGTCGAGCGGCTCGCACTTTGACCCCACCGCGAGTCCTAACCTGCTCATGGAGCCCACCATATCGCCTGACTTGCCGTTCGACGAGGTCGACCTGACGGATGATGCGCTGCGCGACATGGGATGGCGTCCGGGGAAATTTCGTGCGGACGTGCGTTTCACGGACGACGATGACACCGGCTTCAACGACCCGATCTTGGGGACGGCGCGCCGCGACGCGCTGGAGTTCATGCTGGACGTCTGGGGGCAGCTTCTGGGCAGCGCGTCGGCGGTCACGGTCGACGCTGGTTTCGCGGACCTGAGCTGCTCGGTCGCCGAGGGAGCGGTGCTGGCGCAAGCTGGACCACAGTTTGTGTACAAGAACTTCACCGGCGCGGCGCGGCGCGTCCTGTATCCCGGACCGATGGCGGAGTCGATCGCACGCGCTGATCTGAGTGAGTCCGAAGACGCCGATATGGTGATCACGTTCAACGCTGCAGTGGATGATGCATGCCTTGGGCCCGGCACGAGCTGGTATTACGGGCTCGACGACAATGCCTCGGCCGCACAGGTGGCGTTCCTCCCGGTGGTACTGCACGAGATGGCGCACGGGCTTGGCTTCCTCGGGTTGACGAACCTGACGACCGGTGAGTTCTTCGTCAACCGTCCCGACATTCTGGCCACCATGACATTCGACAACCAGCGCGACAAAACGTGGGACGAGATTTCCAAAGGAGCGCGGCGCAGGTCGGCGGTGCGGGATGGCGAGGTTTCCTTCACGGGTGCGAAAACCAGGCGGAACGCGCGGCCGCTGTTGCGCGGTGCCCACGTGATTCAGATCTTCGACTCCGACAGCGTCGCTGGGACCCACATCGTTGGCCGGGCGTTCTTTGGTCCGGCGCTCGACGAAAAAGGCCTGACCGACAACCTGGCGCTTGTGGACGACGGCACTGGCGCTCCGACCTTGGCCTGCGCACCGCTGGTCAACGGTGCCGAGATTGCCGGCAACTTCGCGGTGGTCCGTCGAGGCGAGTGCTTCTTCACCGAAAAGGTGCAGGCTGCTCAGGACGCCGGAGCTCTCGGTGTGGTCGTGGTCAACAACGTTGACGGACCCGCCATAGACATGGCCGGCGATACCGGCTCGATCACGATCCCTGCAGTAATGGTCGACATGGAGCTCGGTGAGAAGATCATTCGAAACCTGCGGCAATAGACCGTCTCATCGATCCACGCTGCAGGGGGGTGAGGGTAGTGAGGTGACTGAAGATCGGCCTTTCCTGGAAGGAGTCGCTCACGACGCCGATTGGCTCGCGCGACTACCTGACTGGTCGCATTTTCGTCCGCTGTTGGAGACGCTGGCGACCGATGCCCCTTGCGCGACCCAACGCGACACCGGCGCATCTGGATGATCAGAACTGTGTTTTGGTGACTGGTGCGCGCTGATAGGCGTCCACAAGATCCAGCCTAACGACTCGCTGTCGGCGGGTTCGGCCAGGTCCGGACCTGGCATGGGAGATCGGCGACACGCCGCAAGTCCCTGGCGACACAAGCACCTATGTGCTGCACGCCGTCACCCCGTCTTGAAGGCGGCGACCAGTGCGGCGACCGATGTCTTGGCGTCGCCCAGCAGCATGCGTGTGTTCTCTCGGAAGAACAGCGAGTTTTCGATGCCAGCGTAGCCTGCCCCGAGCGAGCGCTTGAGCACGAAGGTGGTGCGGGCGTGGTCAGCATCGATGATCGGCATCCCGTAGATCGGGCTGTCTTCGTCCTCCCTGGCGGCGGGGTTCACCACGTCGTTGGCACCGATCACCATGCAGACGTCTACGGTCTGCATCTTCGGGTTGACGTCCCCGGGCTCGACGAGTTGCTCGTAGGGCACGCTCGCCTCGGCGAGCAACACGTTCATGTGGCCGGGCATGCGACCCGCCACCGGATGGATGGCGTACTGAACCTCGCAGCCATTTTCCTCGAGCATATCGGCGAGCTCACGGACTGCGTGCTGCGCCTGCGCCACCGCCATTCCGTATCCGGGGACGAACAAGACGCTGCTGGATGCCTCGAGGATCAGGTAAGCGTCTTCCGGGCTGATCACTTTGGCCTCGCCCTGGGCGCCCTGGGCGCCCTTGGCGGATCGAGTCGACGCAGAGCCGAAGCCTGAGAACAGCACGTTGGACAGCGAACGGTTCATCGCCTTGCACATGATCGTCGTCAGGACCAGACCGCTCGCCCCCACCAACGCTCCGGATACGATCAGCACTTTGTTGACGATGATGAACCCGGTCGCACACGCTGCCAGGCCCGAATAGCTGTTGAGCAGAGCGACTACCACGGGCATGTCGGCGCCGCCGATCGAGATCACGCTGAGGATCCCGAGCAGCAGGCTGATGGCAATCAACGCCAGGTAAGCGGTGTACTTGGCGTCCATTAACGCGCTCGACTCGCCGGTCAGCGCGAAGACGCCAGCGGCGGCGAGTGCGCCTACGAGCAGCACGACGTTGATGATCTGCTGGCCCGGGAACATCATCGGCGGCCCCGGGATCTTTCCCACCAGCTTGCCCCAGGCGATGATGCTGCCGCTGAACGTCACGCCGCCGATCAGCGACGCGATGGCGATCGAGCTGAGCGTGAACGCGCTGAACTGGGCGCCGGCCGCAGCGGTGACTGCGCTCTGGGTTTGGTGAAACTCTGCCCAGCCGACGAGCAAGGATGCGAGCCCGCCGCCGCCGTTGAACAGAGCGACCATTTCGGGCATGCTGGTCATCGCCACCTTGCGGGCGGCGAACGCGCCGACGGTAGTGCCGACGAAGATGCCGAGGACGATCCACTGATAGTCGAGCCCGCCGTACGCCACCGTGGCGACGGCTGCAAGCAACATCCCCGCGGCGGAAACCTGATTACCACGCCGCGCCGATTCGGTACGCTGTAGGCCTTTCAGGCCGTAAACGAACAGCATGGCTGCGACGACGTAGGCCAGGTCGATCAGCAACGCTCGGCTCATGTCAGCCGTCCCCCTGGCCCTTCTTGCGGAACATCGCGAACATCCGGTCGGTTACCAGGTAGCCCCCGACGACGTTGATCGTGGCGCACACGACCGCCAACGTTCCGAGAACAATGGTGAGGTACTCATTGCTGCCGCGGACCGACAGCAACGCCCCGACGATAGTGATTCCGGAGATGGCGTTGGAGCCGCTCATCAGCGGAGTATGTAGTTGCGATGGCACCCGCGAGATGAGCTCGAAACCGAGAAAGATGGCGAGCATCAAGATGAACAACAGGAATACGATCGTCTGAGCGTCCATTGGGATTCGGCTGTGCCCCGGTAGATAGTTGGCTCGGCGTTACTCGCTGTTGGCCCTGTGTTACTTGCTGGCGTATGCCTTGTTCAGCATTTCGCTGACGATCTGACCACCGTAGGTGATGAGCGCGCCGGCCATGATCTCGTCATCGCGATCTAGTCTCATGCACTTGGCTTCGTCATCCCAAAAATGGGTGAGGAAGTTGACCAGATTGTTGGAGTACATCTGGCTGGCGTGGACCGCGACGCGGCCCGGCAGGTTATCGAGGCCGATGATCCGTACGCCGCCGATCTCGACTTCCTCGTTCAGTCGGGTTCCGGCGACGTTACCGCCGTGCTCGCTCGCCGCCATGTCCACGATCACGCTCCCTGGCTTCATCCCGGCGACCATTTCCTCGGTGATGATCAGTGGCGGCTTACGGCCGAAGAGCCTCGCCGTCGTGATCACCACATCCGATGCAGCGCACACCTTCGCCATCCCTTGCCGCTGAATCTCGAGTTGCTCAGCGGTCAACTCCTTGGCGTAGCCGCTCTCGGTCTGACCCGTGTCGCCGAGATCGATCTTGACGAACTTGGCGCCGAGCGACCTGACCTGTTCCTCCACCACCGGGCGCGTGTCGAAGGCGTCTACACGAGCCCCCATACGCTTGGCCGTGGCGATCGCCTGCAGGCCCGCCACGCCGGCGCCAATTACGAAGACGCGCGAGGGTCTCAGGGTGCCTGCGGGGGTCATCATCATCGGATACGTCTTGCCGAGCCGCCCTGCGGCCAGCACCACAGCGACGTAACCGGCCAGGCTTGCCTGCGAGCTGAGCGCATCCATCTTCTGCGCCAACGTCGTCCGTGGGATGAGCTCGACGCACACGGCGCTGACATCGTGTGTCGCCAGCGCCTCCACCAGCGGACGGTTGAAGAATGGGTCGAGGTGGCTGATATGAACGGCGCCGCCCGCAAGCAGCTCGACTTCCTCGATTGAAGGCGGGTTGAGTCGCAGTACCACGTCGGCATCACCGAGCAGGGTGGCACGGTCATCGACAACACTGGCGCCAGCGTCCGCGTAGCTTGAATCAGAGGCGTTCACGGTTGCGCCTACACTCGCCTCGACGCCCACCTCGGCGCCCATCTGAACGAGCTTGGCCACACCCTCCGGAACCACCGGCACGCGCGGCTCGTGCACCTTTGCTTCGCGCGGTACGGCGATCTTCATGCGTAGCTTTCCTGCGTTCGGGTAGAAGCGTAACTGGGCCCGCCACAGCAAAGGCTGAGAAGGTGCCGCGATAGGCTAATTGTCCTAGACTGGCGACCAGCCCGCAAACGCGTAGCCTGCAGCAGCTAGCGTTTGCATGAGGCGAGATTGCAGTTCGGAAGCGGCGCGCGGTGGGATCCTTACCTTGGCTTAGCCTTCGTAGTAGCGCCGTGGCATCCAAGCGAAGCCCCGACTGCCGCTGCCGGTTGCACTCGCGGCCGAAGTGATTTCCGTGCAGGCCTGCACGATATCGTCGGTCGACAGGACAGTGAGCTTCTCGAGGAGTAGCGATTGCGGGACCCCCGGCAGGTTCTTCTGCCCGACGACCCGCGTTGGCAGGCCGGGGAAGCGCTCTACGGCATGCCCCTGGATTGATCGAACGAACCCGGCGAACGGACGATCCTCGGCGGCCACTACGAGGCGTCCGGTGCGGCCGATGCTCTGGTAGACCGCGTCGAGGTCGGGCGGCACCAGGGTGCGCAGGTCAATGACTTCCGCTTCGATGCCTATCTCGGCCAGCGTTTCGGAAGCCGCGAGCGCGGTGTGGACGGCGCGCCCCCAGGCCACGATGGTGATGTCGCCGCCGGGGCGCCGGACGGCCGCCTTGGAGAAAGGCACCCGCAGGCTCGGATCGATGTGCGGGATCTCACCTCGCATGACGTCGCGCTTCAGTTTGCCGATCTCGTCCGCGTCTGTCGGTTCGCCCGGTAACGCTGGTCCGAGTGCCAGGCGATAGGCGAACTTGGGCTCGAGCACTACCACCGGCCCACCGTACTCGGCCGCTGTCATCAGTAGACCGTAGGCGTCGAAGCTAGTCGACGGCATGACCAGGACCAGTCCCGGGATGGAAGAAAAGTACCCCTCGCAACTCGTCGAGTGATAGATGGCGCCGCCACCGAACGGATCGGTCGGCATTCGCAAGATCACGCTCGCCGATGCTTTGCCGTTCGACGCCCAGTGGAAGTTGCCCAAGTGGATGAGCCAGTGGAAGGCATTGAAGGAATAGTCGCCAAACTGGATCTCGGGTAGGGCAACCAGGCCGGGATGGAGGCTGAGTCCCATTGCGGTCCCGATAATCAGCGGCTCGTTCAGGGGCGCATCGAACACCCGGTCGGGGTGGCGGTCTTTGAGGCCGGCGGTGGCCTGCATGACGCCGCCTAAACGCGCTACGTCCTGACCCCAGAGCACGCCGCCGCGCCGTTCGATGATGTGATCGAGCGCTCCCCGAACGGCGCCAGCGTAGGTGATGTTCGTGCTGCCGGAAGTGACGGGCTCGGTGACCTCCGGGAACGGCAGATAAATATGCTCGAACAAGGAGTCCGGCGCCGGGTCCGGTTCGGCCCGCACCTCCTTGATCAACGCGCGTACCTGCTCCATCTCGGCCGCCATCATGAGACCCGGCTCATGGTGCGCGAAGAAATCGCGTCCCTCGCCGTTCTTACGCCGGAGGACGTCCTCTTTTTGCAGAACACCGCGGCCGACGAGCTGCTCGCCGAGCTCAATCAGCGGGTCTTGCTGCGAAAGATCGAAGGTTACGTCGGCGGCAGAGCTGTGGCCGTTGAGCCGGGGTAGGTGCATGACGTGCAAAACCGCACCGCTCTGGTTGTCGCGTACGTGCTCGGCGACGTCGATGGTGGTGCTGTAGACGTCCCAGAAATCACGCCCATCGCATTCGAAGTGCTCGAGATCGAAGGCCTTCGCGTAGGCGGCGTAGTCCTTGATCCCCTGGCCCTCTTCGGGGAGGGTGCTGATGGCAATGTCGTTGTCTGTCACCATGATGATCAGTGGCAACTGCCATACGCTGGCCGCGTTCATCGCATCGTGTAGGTCGCCCTCGGCCGTCGTTCCGTCGCCGATGATCGCCATGGCGACGGCTTGCTGCTGACCCTTGATCTTGTAGCCCATGGCGTATCCGGCAGCCTTGTCGAGCTGCATCCCCACGGGGCTCTGGAGGGGCAGGATACCCAGCTCGGGATAGTAGAGGTGGTTGGGCATCTGCCTGGCACGACTCAGCTCGTCGGTGTCTCTGCAAAACTGTTGCCGCATCAGATCGCAGACGAACGTCTCGTAGCCTTGCAGCTCCAGCCACATCGAGACCAGGGCGTACGACCGGTAGTGGGGCACGAAGCCGAAGTTCTGACGGTCCAGCGTATGCGCCAGGGCGAGCGCGGTGGCGACGCCATGAACTTCTTCGCCAGCGCCCGATATGGCGAACTTCACGTCCCCACGGTTCACGCAGCGAACGAGGAGCTCATCTGCGGCGCGCGAGCGAATAGCAATGCGATAGGCGTGCCGGAGCTCCTCGGCAGTGGGCTCGACCTGCGCTCGGGCGTCGGTTTCGGCCTGTTCCATCCAGCTCTCCCAGCCCAAGGCGACAATGACCTGATCGTGATCGCCTAGGCTAAATCACGACAATCACCTCGCCCGATGGGTGCGGTGCGCGACGGCCGGATTCCGGGGCGGCGGGCTGACTGAGACCGCTACGGAGCAGCGGTCTCACCTTCGTTCCCAGCGGAGGCTGTCGCGAAGCGCGCATTATACCAAGTGTGGCGCGTGGCCCATCGATCGGCGCTACGGAACGAAAGACCGGCCCGCGCCAGGGAGGTGGCGCGGGCCGGGGGTGGGGTCCGCTCGGGAGAGGCTAGTCGGTGCTGACGACCGCCGCCTCCTTGGCGAACTCAACTGCATAGCGGACGTAAAGCGGTAGGAATCCGGGTCCGCCGAACCCACCGTAGATTCGATAGCTGCTGCGTGCCGGGATTCTGACAAAGGCGATAGCAACCCGACCGCTGGCGGAACTGAAGCCCCGCTTCGAGCCCTCCTCGCCCATTGTCAAGTAGGTCCACACGGCGGTGTCGGCGCGACCGAATCCCGGCCGGATATGGTCCGGACGCCCGAGTACGATGTGGATATAGCCACGGTCCGACTTCCAACCTCGCGGGAAATCGTTGTAGCGGTCGTTTGCCATTGCCACTCGCTCGTAGAACAGCCGCTTGAACTCGTTGCCCGCCAGCTTCGGGGTCTGATCGCGCAGATCCCAGAACTCGGCGATGAAATCAGCGCGTTCTGCGGTCGTCGACAGGCTCTTGAAGAGCTTCCGCTCGTCGTCAAGGATGAGGTAGTCGACCGGACCTTCCAGCCAGACGTCGGCGTTGCCTTCGAAGTAAGCCATCGCCTCCGGGCCGGTCTCCGGGAGATCGTCAAGCGATGACGCGGCGCTTGCTGCTATCGGCAGCAGAGCCACAGCACCGGCGATAGCGATAAGGCTCGTGAGTCGGCAATTTCGAGCTCGCATGTCTCTCCTCCTTAGTGGTGCCGCGTTGGACAACGCGGCCGTCTTGTCGCGACCCTGGCGACTAGCGGTCGGTGCCGGGCGCCTCGGGCACCGATCGCTGGGAACGGCCTGGTCGCACTACCTTGCTTCGCAAGGTCCGTGCCAGGAGGCACGGAGCCGTCTGCTCGATCGGTAGATCACCGCCGTCTGCCGCGGGAAGCGTCTGGAATTAAAGGCGTTGTCGGGCGAGACCGCTCGGCAAGGAGTGGCCCGCAGCACGCCCAGGCGGCCAGAGTACGGCGTAGGGCGGCCAATTAACTCCGTCCATATATGGACGACGACCTCAGCGGGTCACTCGATCGCGGCGATATGTCGACGCCTGTATGGTCAGACTCGATCCTGGCAAGGCGCTCGCCAGACGCCGGTCCTTCCTATAGAACAAGGAACCCGTACTTCGCTCAGGGGAATCACCAATGGGCAGTGCCGTCGTCTACTCGGATAACGCCGCGTGTCGTCTCGAGCACGCGCGAGGCTGGCTGCGCCGCACCGCTACGAGTGGGCCGGTCCTCGTCGTGTCGGCTGCACGTGGAGCCGCGGATGACTTCGTTCGTTCGCTGCTGGCTGCCGGCGAGGGCGTGTTCGGTGTTCACCGTACGACCCCCGGTCGCTTGGCCGCCGACCTTGCGGTGGCGGCGCTGGCGCGGCGTGACCTCGCCCCGGTAACCGGGCTGGGCATGGAGGCGCTGGCAGCCCGCGCATCGGAACGCTGCAGCCAAGAGGGACTCCGGTACTTCGGGCCCGTGGCCGACTATCCAGGCTTCCCTCGGGCGCTTCGTCGCACCCTGAGCGAGTTGCGCATGGCGGGCGCGGCGACCGATCAGCTCGTCGAGCTCGGCGATGCCGGCATGGATCTGCAGCGGCTTGCTGCAGCGTACGCCGGTGAGATCGAGCGCTGGGGCCTCGCTGACCCGTCCATGCTCTGGCGTTTGGCTGCGGAGGCCGTGGAGACAGCGCAGCACGCTCTCGTGGGGGTGCCCCTGCTGTTGATCGATCTGTCGCCCACCAGCTCTTTGGAACGAGATGCCTGGCAGCGGCTGGCGAGGCGCTCACCGGACGCCCTGGCGACCGTAATCGGAGGGGATCGGCAGGCGCTCGAAGGCCTCACTGCCGCATTCGGCGTCACTGCGACGGAGCTCGACGCGGCGGACGGTCCGGGTACCACACAGCTGGAACGACTTCGGCGCGGAGTGTTCGGTGAGGCAGCTACCGGCGACATGGCTGCCGATGACACGCTCGAGATCGTTGCAGCGCCCGGTGAGGGCCGCGAGGCGGTCGAGATTGCGCGGCGCATCCATGCGCTCGCTTGCGAAGGTGTTCCGTTCGACCGCATGGCTATCTTGCTACGCGACCCGAACGCCTACCTCGGCCTCGTCGAGGAGGCGATGCGGCGCGCCCGAGTTCCAGCCTGGTATACCCGCGGCACGGTGCGGCCTGACCCCGCTGGACGCGCCTTCCTGGCCCTGCTGGCCTGTGCCGCCGACAATCTCTCGGCGTCGCGCTTTGCCGAGTACCTGTCTCTGGGTCAGTCGCCCAGCGCCGAGATTGCGGAGGCTCGCACGATCGAGGTGCCTTGGGTCGAGCCCGCCGGCGCTCAGCTGGTCTTCAAGTCCTTCGTCCCGCAGGTCAGCGATGCGGAAGTGGAGAACGAGGAGCCCGATGGCCCGATCGTGGCGGGAACTGTACGGACTCCGCGGCAGTGGGAGCGGCTGCTTGTGGACGCCGCGGTCGTGGGTGGGCGCGACCGCTGGCAGCGGCGTCTCGCCGGAGTACGGGCCGAGCTCGAGGAACAGCGCGGCGCACTGGAGGATCTCGACGAGACACACGGCGAGCACCTGCGGAGGCAGATCGACGGGCTCGCCAATCTCGAGCGCTTCGCACTACCGATCATCGACATGCTTGCCGCTTTGCCGCGAGCGGCGCGATGGGGCGAATGGCTGGGGGCGCTACGTCGGCTCGCGGCAGTGACGTTGAGGCGGCCGGAGCGAGTGCTCGGCGTTCTCGCAAGCCTTGAACCGATGGAGCGCGTCGGGCCGGTCGATTTGGCAGAGGTGCGTCGGGTCCTCGACGAGCGCCTCGCATTGCTGCGCCATGAACCCACCGGGCGACGCTACGGGAAGGTCTTCGTCGCCACCATCGACGAGGTGCGAGGTCGTAGCTTCGACGTGGTGTTTCTTCCTGGTCTGGCGGAAGGAATCTTCCCGCGGCGAGCCAGCGAAGACCCGTTGCTGTTGGATGAGCTACGCAGACTCGTCGAAGCGCCCTTGCCGACCCAGGACGAGCGCTTCGAGAACGAGCGGATGTTGCTGCGAATCGCCATCGGGGCCGCGTCACGCCGGCTAGTCGTGTCTTACCCGACGCAAGACGTGCTCCTGGGGCGTGCGCGAGTGCCTTCCTTCTACGCGCTCGATATCGTCCGTGCCGCTGAGGGCCACCTGCCCGACACCCGTACGCTCGAGGCGCGGGCGGCATCCGGTTCAGCGTCGTTGCTCGGCTGGCCGGCGCCGCGAGATACAGGTGCCGCCATCGATGCTGCCGAGTTCGATGTCTCCTACCTCGAGCCCATCCTGACGAGGGCGGAGGGTGACGTGACCGGTCGGGCTCGCTTTCTTCTGGACACCAACGAGCACCTGGCGCGCTCGCTGCGCGCCCGCGCCCGCAGATGGCGGCCGGGATTCTTTGCCGCGGATGGTCTGGTGCAGCCCGGCGCCGCGGCGCGGGTCGTGCTGGAGCAACACCGTCTGCGCGCTCGCAGCTACTCGCCCACGGCGCTGCAAAGGTATGCAGTCTGTCCCTATCAGTTCTTCCTCTATGCCATCCAGCGGTTGCGTCCGCGGGAGGAGCCCGCCGCCCTGGAGCAGATGGATCCGCTGACCCGCGGCAGCCTCTTTCATGAGGTGCAGTATGTGGTCTTTCAGCGCTTGCGCGACGCCGGGAACCTGCCGATCGTGGCTGCCAATCGTGCCGCGGCGATCGCTGCGGCCGACGTCGCGCTCGACGAGCTGGCGGCGAGTTATTCGGAGCGGCTCGCCCCGGCCATTCCGCGCGTTTGGGACGACGAGGTCGAGGGGGTGCGCACCGATCTGCGCGGCTGGATCCGCGAGGTCGCGGAAGCCGACGATGGCTGGGAGCCGGCCTTCTTCGAGTTCTCTTTCGGTCTGGGGCAGGAAGCCGGCCGCGATCCGCTGAGCCATCGTGACGAGGCGCTGACCGCCGACGGCTATCGCCTACGCGGCGCCATCGATCTCGTTGAGCATGAGCCGGCTCGAGATGTCTGGCGGGTCACGGATCACAAGACGGGCCGAGCCTTGCGGGCGCGTTACGTGACGATCGCCGGCGGCGAAGTGCTGCAGCCACTGCTCTACGCTCTCGCAGCGGAGCATCACCTCGAGGGCGACGTCGTGGCGGGTCGTCTGTTCTACTGCACGCGCCGCGGGGAGTTCCAGGCCCGCGAGGTGGCGCTCAACAGTGAGAACCGGATCAAGGTCTCCCAGGCGCTGGGGATCATCGACACGGCTATTGCCGACGGGTTTTTGCCTGCCGCGCCCCGCGAGCGGGCCTGCGACTGGTGCGACTTTCGTGCCGTGTGCGGGCCCTACGAGGAGCTCAGGGTTCGACGCAAGGACCCAGGACCGCTCGCCAGCCTACGACTCCTGCGAGGTGCGGGATGAGCCCGGTTACCGACGACAGCGCAGCCCGAGGACGCATCCGCGATGACCTCACGCGTAGCTTCTTGGTTGAAGCGGCGGCCGGTACCGGCAAGACCACGATTCTCGTGGCGCGCCTGGTGAACGCCTTGGCGGCGGGGGCTCCGATCGAGGCAGTGGTTGCGGTGACCTTCACGCGCAAGGCCGCCGGCGAGCTCAAGCTCCGATTGCGCCAGGAGCTGGACCGAGCCCGAACGAGCGAGACCGACCCGAGTCGCAGTGACTGTCTCGCCGACGCGATCGCTCGTTTGGAAGAGGCGAGCATCGGCACGATCCACTCATTCTGCGCGGAGATTCTGCGTCAGCGACCGGTGGAGGCCAAGATCGACCCGGCGTTCGGTGAGATCGACAATGAGCAGGCGGCAACCATTTACCACCGCGCCTTTCGCGCCTGGATCGAGCGGCGGCTAGGCGAGATGCCCGAGGGTTTACGGCGTGCGTTCAGTCGCCTGGCGGTGCGCCCCTCATTCGATGGCTCCACCCCAATGGACCGCCTGCGCGATGCCGGCCAGCACTTGCTGGAATGGCGCGACTACCCGGCGCAATGGGAGCGGCGGCCCTACGATCGGCAGGCGATGATCGACGCCGAGGTCGAGCGCGTCGCCGAAGTGGCAGCCTTGTACCAAGATTGCCGTAGGATCGATGATCCGTTGCGCCGGGCGATCGCTCCGGCCGAGCAGCTCGATACCTGGATCCGTCGCTCCGAAGACGTTGAGCCGCGCCGTGACTACGATGCGCTCGAGGCACGCCTACTGGACACACTGCGCGAGCTGCGGCGTTACCGACGGCAGAAAGGCAGAGGTAGCTGGTCGACCGAAGGGGTTTCGCGCGCCGACGTGGCGCGGCGGCGTGACGCGCTGATCGCCAGCCTCGAAGATTTCGAACGATGCGCCGACGCTGATTTGGCAGCCCTGTTACGCGGAGAGCTGAACGAAGTCGTCGAAGCGTACGGACGCCTCAAGCGCGATGCCGGACAGCTCGACTTTCTCGACCTGCTGATTCGTACTCGCGATCTCGTTCGCGATGACGCCGACGTGCGCCGCTACCTACAGGGGCGATTCCGACACATCTTCGTAGATGAGTTCCAGGACACCGATCCACTACAGGTTGAGATTCTCCTGCTGCTCGCCGCTGCCGATCCACATGTACAAGACTGGCGTTGCGCCGCCCCGGCGCCCGGAAAGCTCTTCCTGGTCGGCGATCCGAAGCAGTCGATCTACCGATTCCGCCGTGCCGATGTTGTGCTGTATGAGCAGATCAAGGAGGCGCTGCAGCGACAGGGGGTCGCATTCGAGAAGCTGACTCGCAGCTGGCGATCGGTGCAGCCACTTCAAGCGAGCGTCAACCGCGCGTTCAGCAGGCTCATGACTGGCGACCGCGAGTCGGGCCAGCCTGACTACGTACCGCTGGCCAACCATCGCCCGGCCATCGACGGTCAGCCTGCGATGGTGGCATTGCCCGTTCCCGAGCCCTACGGTCGTTATCGCATCACCAAGTGGGAAGTGGATCGCGGCCTCCCGGAAGTGGTCGGTGCGTGGATCTCATGGCTACTCACCGAGAGCGAATGGAGGGTCGACGACCCTGACAACCCGGGCGAGTTGGTGGCGATCCGGCCACGCCATATCGCGATTCTGTTCCGGCGCTTCCTCTCCTGGCGCAAGGATGTCACCCGCCCCTACCTGGCGGCGCTGGAGGCGCGTGGCATTCCGCATTTGTTGTCCGGCGGGCGCTCGTTTCATCAGCGCGAAGAGGTCGAAACGCTGCGTGCTGCGCTGAGCGCTGTGGAATGGCCCGACGACGAGCTGTCGGTCTTCGCCACCCTCAAGGGTGGGTTGTTCGCGATTCCCGACGCTGCGCTACTGAGGTTCCGTCAGGAGATCGGTGGGCTGTATCCGTTCCGGCGTGTCGATCGGGAGCTCGACGACGAGCTCGCCCCGATTGGTGTGGCGTTGTCGCTGTTGGGCAAGCTGCACCGCGCCCGCAATCGAGTTCCGATCGCGCAGACGATCCTCGAGCTGCTGGAGGCGACTCGGGCACACGCCGGATTCGCCATGCGCCCGGCAGGCAACCAGGTGCTGGCGAATGTGCAGCGCGTCTGCGATCTGGCGCGAGCCTTCGAGCTGCGCGGCGGCATCTCGTTCCGCGGCTTCGTTCGTCGGCTCAATGCCGAAGCGGAGCGAGCCGGATCGACCGAGTCACCTGTCCTCGAAGAGGGCGCCGAAGGGGTCCGTGTAATGACGGTGCACGGCGCCAAGGGTCTGGAGTTTCCAGTGGTGGTTTTTGCCGACATTACCGCCAACCTGACACACGCGATGCCGTCAACCCACATCGATCCCGACCGCCAGCTCAGCGCCACACGACTGCTCGGCTGTTCGCCGTGGGAGCTCACCGAGAACGCCGACCGTGAGCGGGCTCGCGATGCTGCGGAGGCCGTTCGTGTTGCCTACGTCGGGGCGACCCGGGCTCGCGACCTTCTGGTGGTCCCGACGATTGGCGACCATGCCTGGGAGGACGGCTGGACCTCACCGCTCAACCCGGCCGTCTACCCGCCGCGCGAGCGTTACCGGCGTAGCGAGCCCGCCCCCGGGTGTCCGGCGTTCGGGGAGCGGAGCGTCCTCGACCGGCCGCACGCCGTGCCGGGCGAAGCCGAGATCTCGGTACGCCCCGGGCTGCATGTGTCCGACTGCGGTACCCCGGTAGTGTGGTGGGATCCGGCGCTGCTCGCGGTGGACGTACCCAGGACCTTTGGTTTACATCAGGAGCTGTTGCTTGCCAATGACGGGGCCACCGACGGCGCCGCCGCGGCAGCCGGTGCGGCCCAACACGACGAGTGGCGGCAACGCCTCGACGACTCGATTGATCGGGGGTCGCAGCCGGAGCGTACGGTGGCGCTCGTCTCGGAGCTCGACACTTCGCCGAATGTCGAGGCCGAGGTCTTGGTCGAGCACGTCGATCGGCTCACCGGGCGACCTGGCGGGCGACGCTTCGGCACCCTCGTACATACTGTGCTTCGGGACGTCCCCTACGACGCCGATGAAGCGGCGGTCGCCGGCTTCGTTCGCCTCCATGGCCGCACCCTTGGTGCCCTGCCGCCGGAAATCGAAGCTGCTGCCGAAGCGGTGGGCCGGGTTCTGCGGCACCCGCTATTGAGCGCTGCCGCTGCTTCGCCGCGCTGCTACCGCGAGGTCCCGTTCACTGTTTGTCCGGAGGCGGGGCGAATCGTAGAGGGAGTGATTGATCTGATCTTCGGCGACGGCGACAGCTGGACCATCGTCGATTTCAAGACCGACGCGCAGACCGACGACCTTCTCGAATGCTATCGGCCGCAGGCGTTGTGGTATGTGCACGCGGCGCAATTGTTACTACACGGCAACGCCAGGGCGGTGTTACTGAGCGTGTAGCCAACACCGGCTGGCGCCGGCGACGTGCGAAAATGCGGCGCCGGAGGCAATCCATGGGACACAACCAAGGTCGCAGCAAGCTCCTCGCCAACCTGGCGCTCGCCATCGCCAGCTTGCTCGTAGTGTTAGTCGCCGCCGAGCTGGCGTTGCGCTTCGTCTTGCTCCGCAACCTCAACCCGTTCCAGCGCGACGCCACCATTGGCTACCGGCTGAAGCCGTCGTTCGACGGTGTGTATCCGCGTGCCCGCGTGCGCACCGACGCCAACGGCTACCGTGTGCCGACAGACCAGGAAGTCGATTCTACGGGTCGTTATCTGTTCGTCGGTGACTCGGTAACGTTCGGTTTCAGCGTCCGTGCCGAGGAAGCGTTCCCCTTTCTTGTCGGTGAGCGGCTCGGTGATCCGCTCGCCGTTACCAATGCCGGCGTGCCGGGGTACAACCTGGAGCAGGCGCTGGCGCTGCTGCGCGAGAGTCTGCAACGATCCGACCCCGACTTCGTGGTCTACGGGCTGGTGGTCAACGACGTCGGCAGTGCTGCCGGCATGATGCGCTACGAGGACATCGACCCGCACGCCGCTCGCTCGGGTCGAGGCGGTCTGTTCGCCCGCTCGATGCTCGTAGCGTTCGTGGAACGGCGTTGGCGGCGCCTGGTGAGCCGCTTCGATGTGCCTGAGCCGGAACAATCGAGCGCCAACGTGGTTCGTGACTACGGCGAGACATTCGAGCTTGCGGCGCGCCGCGCGTTCGACCGTCAGTGGGCCGACCTCGAAGCCTTGCAGCGGGCGTCCGACGTGGACATGTACGTGCTGATCTGTCCGTTCAGCTATCAAGTGCACGAGGACCAGGAGTTGAATGCTCTACAGGAGTTTCTTCAATCGCGCTGCGAGGGTAGCGAGCTGACCTGCCTCGACCCACTCGAGATCTTTCGCCAGCACAGCGAGGAAGCGCTCTTCACCCCCGGCAGCAGCTATCACTTCAGCCGACGCGGTCACGCCCTGTTGGCCGACTGGCTGTACGCGCGGTTGACGGACCAGTAGTTAGGACACGAGTATCTGATGCAGGCCACTAAGCGATACCTGCTAGCTCGATCGGATCTGTCGACGATCAGAAGATCACGTCGTCGAGCAGCGTCCTCAGGTAGCGTCCGTATTCCGAGTTGCCCATCGGTGCTGCCAGCCGCTCGATCTGCTGGCGATCGATGAACCCCATCCGGTAGGCGATCTCCTCCGGGCAGCAGATCTTCAGGCCCTGCCGCTTCTCGATGGCTCGGATGTACACGGCGGCATCCATCAGAGCGTCGAACTGGCCGGTGTCCAGCCAGGCGAACCCACGCCCGAGGATCTCGACGTTCAGCTGACCCTCATCGAGGTACGTCTGGTTGACGTCGGTGATCTCTAACTCGCCACGCGCAGACGGTTTCAGATTGGCGGCAATCTCGCTGACCTTGGAATCGTAGAAGTACAGACCGGTTACGGCGTAGCGCGATTTCGGCTGGCGCGGCTTCTCCTCGATGCTCACGGCTACGCCGTCGCGGAACTCAACGACCCCGTATCGCTCCGGATCGTTGACTGGATAGGCGAACACCGTGGCGCCAGTGTTACGTGCTGAGGCACGTTGGAGCTGAGCTGAAAAATCATGCCCGTAGAAGATATTGTCGCCAAGCACGAGCGCGCACGCCTCGCCTCCGATGAACTCCCTGCCGATGATGAAGGCCTGCGCGAGCCCTTCGGGGCGTGGCTGTACAGCGAAGCGAAGATCGATTCCCCAGTCGCTGCCGTCGCCGAGCAACGCCTGGAACAGTGGGGTGTGCTCTGGCGTCGAGATGATCAGGACCTCGCGAATCCCCGCCAGCATCAAGGTCGACAGCGGGTAGTAGATCATCGGCTTGTCGTAGACAGGGAGCAGCTGCTTTGACAGCGCCGTGGTCAACGGGGCCAGTCGCGTGCCGGAGCCACCCGCGAGAATGATCCCTTTCATCGCTACGTGCATCCCCTGCTGGGTCGGAGCCACCGGCGCGAGCCGACGCGTTGGTGCTGGCGACCTTTCGTATCGGTGCGCCATTATACCGGCGCCGGCGACCGCCCCGTTTTGTATGATGGGCGCGCCACCTGCAAGGGTGCGAAGTAGTGGCGCTGAGTGACCGACGGAGTCTTCGATGGAAGAAAGGGTAACGACCGCCGCGGTGCCGACAAGCCGGTCTGAAGCGGACGATCAGCAGCTGAGTCTTACGGTGGTCATGCCGGTCTACAACGAGGAAGCAAGCGTTGGCGGTGTGCTCGACGACTTGCTCCCGGCCGTCGAGTCGCGCGGTTGGTCGCTGTTGATCGTCGACGACGGTTCGACCGATGGCACGGCAGCGGCGCTGGCAGCGGCACAATCGCCGTGCCTTCGCGTTATGCGGCATGCCCGAAACCGTGGCTACGGTGCAGCGCTGAAGACTGGCATTCGCAGCGCCTCGACGGATCTCGTTGCCTGTATGGATGCCGACGGACAGCATGCCGTGAGCGAGCTACTCAAGGTCGCGGCGAGCGCCTCTGACAACGCGATGGTGGTCGGGCAACGGAAGGGGCTTACCCAAAGCCCACTCTGGCGGGTGCCCGGGAAATGGCTGTTGACCTTCATGGCTCGGCTGCTTCTGGGCCGTCGGATCCCCGATCTCAACTCCGGCCTGCGGGTGTTTCGGGCCGACGTCATCCGGCGGTACATTCACCTGTGCCCGGACGGGTTCTCGTTCAGCACCACCAGCACGTTCGTGCTCATGCACCGCGGCTACTCGGTGAGCTACGTTCCCATCGAGGTGTCGCCACGTGGCGGCAGGAGCGCGGTCACGGTGGGCACTGGCTTCCAAGCAATCTTGCTGGTGGTTCGGCTGGCCATGTTGTTGTCGCCCCTGCGGATCTTCGTGCCCCTGGCGGCAGCTTCGTTCTTCGGTGGGCTGTTGTGGACGATCCCATACCTCATGGCGCGCCGCGGCGTGACGGTGGCGGCGGTGCTGCTCATTCTGAACGGCGTGCTCGTGTTGTTGTTCGGGCTGCTCGCCGACCAGATCGCTTCGCTGCGCAAGGAGCGGTTCGAGACCTAGGCCACTAGCGACCCTCGGGAATGATCGCGGCTGGGTTCGCTGCCGTATCTGCTGTGTGCCAGATGTCCCTGTCGAGTAGGGATCGAGCCAGGCCATCGGCAGCGTACGCCGCGCCGGCGACGTTGAAGTGGACGTCGTCGATGAACAGATCGAGTGACTTGGGCGCTTCGGCGGCAAGATCGTAGAGCATCAACCGGCGATCGGCAGCAATGCGCCGCGTCACATCGTTGTACTGCTCGAGCGCTTCGTCCATGACCTCCTCGCCATAAACGAAGTCGTTTCGGTAGCGCATCCAGTGCCAGTCCCTGGCCTCCGGGTCGACGCTACTGCTCCACGTCGAGGCTTGCGTCATCAACACCAGATCGAAGTCATGTGCTTCGGCCAGGCCGGCGATCGTCGTCATGTTGGTATCAAAGTGCCCCAGGTCGGTGGTCGGCAGGGCGTCGGTTACCGGTTTCGACCGTTGCAGTGCTGCCTTCTCGCGATAGGTTGTCTTCCAGCCGACTTCCTCGAGGACGGCGCGCTCGCCGGGTCGCATGCGTCGTGCAAGCGCATGCAGCCGCCGGGGAATCTGGAACTCTGTGGCCAGTAATGGAAGCGATCTCCATAGCGAGAATGTGCGCCCTGCCGGGTGGAGGTAGTCGTAGCCATGCATTGCACCCAGTAAATCGTTGATCCCGGCTACCACGACCACGACGTCGGGCTCCAGATGCAGAATTCGCTGCGTCAGCATGGCGACGTGGTCGGGGCTTCGATCGCCGGATTTGCCGGCGTTGTATACCCGCACGCTGAGCCCGGCCGGCGCGTGATCCTGTAGGGCGACCTGCAGGACACGATCGATCGATTCGCCGTCGCTGATACCGAGGCACTCGGCGGTGCTACCGCCGATCAGAAAGATGCGAACCTCGCCGTCCGGTTTGGGCTGCGATAGCGGCTCGCCCCGGAGCCCCACATTGTTCGTTGTGAAGCTGTTGGTCCCGGAAAGGCCAGGGAGCCCCTCCTCGATCTCGATCTGCAAGGTTGTGTTGGGCTGATGCGCTGAAGGGATGAAGTCGTTGTCGATCTTCGCGCCGGCGTACGGATCGGGGAAAGGCAGGAGCCAGCTCAGCAGAAGCTCCGCCCCCACCACGGCCAATAGCGCGGTCAGGCCCGCCAGCAGGAAATTCTGGAGCTTGCCCATCAATCCTCTAGGTGCGAAGACGATCAGTCAGCGACCTCGTCGTAGAACTTCTTCTCGTACGGAAGCGTCCAATGCCGGATCCGGCGCCGCAGCAACGCAGGCACCCAGTAGTAGAGTCGGATGAGTAACCTGCGGGCAAAGATGTTCTTGCTCGTCTGGAACTGTAACTCGCCGAAATCGAAACGGTTGCGCCCGATCAGCGCCTCACCCTGGCGTTTGCGCGGACGTGGTTTCACGCGGTGTCGATAGAACCCGAAGGTGACGAGGGCAATCGTGTCGAAGCGCGAGTCGATGCCGAACATACGGCGGATCTCGCCGCGATTCGGAACGTGACCGATCCAACAGCTGCCGATTCCCGTAGCGTGCGCCAAGAGCGAGAACGTGGTGATGAAGGCGGCCCCCGACTGCACATGGTCGCTGTATTTTAAGTTGTCGGTGCGGTTGTTGTAGAGCACTAGAAACGCTTGCTTGGTCTTGCGAAGGAAGGCGGCGGATCCACGCAGGTAGAGGTCTTCGAGGATCCCGGGGTCGTCGATGTAGATGATCTTCCAGCGCTGCTCGTTACACGCCGACGGCGCGTGTGACGCGATGTTTACGAGGTTCTCGAACAGCTCGAACGGAACGGGTTCGTCAGCATAGCTGCGCGACGTTCGGCGCGTGATGATCGCATCGAGCACCGACATGTCGGGTGTTGGCGTGGAGGCGATCTCGGCGGGGAATAGATACTTGCCGTCGAAGCGCACCGAACTCTGCGTCTCGACGTTGCGGGCGCGCAGGATCTGGCTGCTCTTGTCGCGGTCGCTCATTGGCTTATCTGGCGGGGCGAGCGTGAAAGAACTGGCGGATCCCGAGATCCGAAAGGCCGAGACGGTTGAGAGGTCGCTCTACGACGCTGTCGACCCACTGCAAGACGCGGTTGCTGAAGGGCAGAAAAAGCGTGCCATGGTGATCGAGTAGCTCAAAGCCACCCTCTCGCAGAAGTCGCTTCACCGTACGTGACGACAGAAACTGATGCGGCCCCTCGCCGTGATTGAAAGCGAACGCCTCGTAGACTCGAAGCACCACCTCGGCGAATGCAGGCGGACAGCTCAAGATCAAAGCCCCCTGAGGCTTCAAAACTCGATGGATCTCACCGAGAAAACGCGCCGGATCAGGGCAATGCTCGAGGGTCTCCAGCGAGAGAGCCAGGTCGATGGATCCGCTACGCACCGGGAGGTCGGTGAGATCGGTCTGAGCGTAGCGGCTTTGGCGCCCACGCGCGCGACCGATCTTGATAAGGCGTAGGGAGACCTCCAGGTTGATCACCGTGCTCGCTACCCGCTGGGCGCGCAGGAACTCCACTGCTTCGCCGGTGCGTGACCAGACGTTGAGGATCGTGGCCGGCGCCGCCTCAGGAAAGTAGGCGAAGCTCTCGCGGTAGCGCTGATCGTGAGCGTTGCGTACCAGGTCGTTGGCGCGGTCGTATATATCGGCCACGCTGTCCCAGAACTCGCGCACGTCGGCAGACGAGAAATCGTTTCTGGCGTCGATGTTCATGGCGGAAATCAGGGGCGCCGGTTCACTGGCGGCTCGACCACGCCATATGGTGGCGAACCCTCGCTGCGAGGATACACCGCCCTGCTCAGGGCCAGACGACCCTCCGCGCCTGGCTCCGTTCCTTGGCCAGAACCGGTGTGTGGCCCGGCCAGGCCAGCGCTGACACGAAGATATAGACCACCTCGCCGGACTTCGGTGTCCAGCTGTTGAGTGGCGAGAATTTCACGTGCGACTTCATCTGAGTAGCAATCGTCGAGGACGGTGGCTTGGCCCCCATGCCCTTACACGTGCCGCCTGGGACGAACCATTCAAAGATACCGGCATACCAGGTGCCGTTGATGTTGGCGATAATCCAGGAGTTGGCCTCTACCGCGACGCCGCCGCCGGGCTCGATGGCCACCGGCCATTTGCCGGCCTTGGAGTGTGGCATGCAGATTCGACCCGGTGAGATGGACACGCCGCCAAGCGTAGAGGTGATCGCCCAGCCGCTGATGTTGTGGTTCAGGAAGACGACCTGCGACAGGTCGAGCTCGTCCGGTCCGCCGCCACCGCCGCCGCCGCCACCACTGCCGCCCCCTGCACCCTCGGCCGTGATGACCACGCTCAGTGAGGCGGACGCCGTACGGCCGGCAGCGTCCTCGAAGTCGACGCGTGCCGCGTAGGTTCCCGCGTTGACGTAGGTGTGCGCCGCCTCGGCCGATCCGCTGGTTACCGGCCCGGTTTCGGATGCACCATCACCGTACCGAATCGTTGCCTTCCCGTTCGGTGCGGCACCGTTGCTCAGGCTTGCTGTGACCGTGAAGACCGTCGGATCTCCAACCAGGCCGATATCGGCGGTGAGGCTGAGTTCCGCGGTCAGCCGGGGCTCGACCCGGATACGGAGGTCAGACCGCGCCACTCTGCCGTTCGCTGTCACCACGGAGGCGACTACCCGATAGCTGCCAGGATCCCGGAACGTGTGCTCGACAGAGGTCGACCCGGTGATATCGCCAGCATTCGTGCTGCGCCCGTCACCCCAATCGATCGTTACGTTGCCGCTTGCTTGTGCGCGCCGCGCCTTGTCCAGCTTGATGCTGAAGCGCAGCGGCTGGCGCGCGTAGGTCTGCAGGGCGGCCGCGGACAACACGATGTCGGTCTCGGTGGTGTCGTTGACGCGTAACGACACCGCCTTGCTGCTGGCCTCGCCGCCGCCGGTGAAGAGCGAAGTGACGACGTTGAAGAGGGCGGCCTCGCGATAGCTGTGCTCAACGGTCGCCCGACGTTTGAAGTCGGGAATGCGAGTCGACTTGCCGTCGCCAAACTCGACCTTCAGTGCTCCTTCGGCAGGGCTGCCGTCCTCGTTCGTCGCGGTTACCTTGATTTTTACCGCCTTGTTGAGCTCGGCGGGCCTGGGCGTGAACTCGATCTCGAACGTCACCTTGCCGGTCGGCAGCACCTCGTCGCCCACGTCGAGGCGAGTGGCGGCAGACTCCGCCAACACGATTCCGGCCGCCTTGATGGCGGCCGTTACCTCGGTGGTCGCCGTGGTGCGGAGCGTCAGCCGCGCTCGGCCATCCGCGTCGGTGGTGGCGGTATTGCCGTTGGGAAAGTCGCCGGCGGTAGCCGAGAAGGTGACCAGAATCTCCGCTTCGATGGCGTCGGCAACCCGGACCATCGCCTCGACCTCGACGTCGCCGCCACCTTTCGGCAACGAGCTGGGGGTGATCGACAGCTCGATCGTTCGCTGCAGGAGGCCGGTCGCTGGCTCGGTGAGGTTTTCGATGACCTGACACCCGGTCAGCGTTGCCACCAGCGTCGCGAGCAACAGCAGTCGGTGCGGGGCCTGTGAGACAGATCCACGCCATCGGGTTTGGTTTACAAAGCCCACGTCCACGATCCCTCAGCCGCCCTGCGATAAGAAAATACACTTTGTGACGGATTAAACGTCGTGATTAGCATAATAAATTAGCATTAGTCATCGTCGAATAGTTAATGATATTTGAGCATAGCTACAAAAGCCATGCGCACCCGATAGCGTCCAAACAGGACCCGTACAGCACTCTGGTTACGTTTTGCTTGCTGCAGTGCGTCGGTGTGCGCTTGGATCGGGGGTGGCGAAGCCCCTCATGGGCGCACCGCCGGGGCCGCCGATGGTCGCGCCCGGCTGGTAGGATTCTTGCGGCCACCCACCCACGTCTGGCACGCGCAACCCGACCAAGCTGCTGGCTCGCCGATGTCCGCACGAAGAGTTCTAGTCACTGGGGGCGCAGGGTTCATCGGTTCGAACTTTGTGCACCGTTGGTGCGCTCGGCATCCCGACGATCGCATCGTCGTGGTGGACGCCCTTACCTACGCCGGTAACCGCGCCACGCTGAGATCGATCGACGACAAACCCAGCTTTCGCTTCATCCAGGCTGACATCACCGAGCTTTCGGCCATGCAGGAGATCCTGCGCGAAGAGTCGATCGACACCCTGGTGCATTTCGCCGCTGAATCGCATGTGGATCGATCGATCGATGGGCCGGGGCAGTTCGTCCACACCAACCTCGTCGGCACCTGGACCCTCCTGGAGGCGGCGCGCCATGAGTGGATCGAGGCTCGTCCACGCGAGCATCGTTTCCATCACGTATCCACCGACGAGGTGTACGGCAGCCTTGGCAGCGATGATCCGGCGTTCAGTGAGACCAATCGCTACGAGCCCAACTCACCCTACGCGGCCAGCAAGGCGGGCTCAGATCACCTGGTGCGCGCCTACCTCCATACGTACGGGCTGCAGGTCACGACCAGCAATTGCTCCAACAACTACGGCCCCTACCAGTTTCCCGAGAAGCTCATTCCGTTGATGATTGTCAACCTGCTCGCCGGAAAGGAGCTGCCGGTGTACGGCGACGGCATGAACGTGCGCGACTGGCTGCATGTGGAGGATCATTGCGCCGGCATCGAGCGTATCCTCGAGGGCGGACGGATCGGGGAGACCTACAACGTTGGCGGCGGCAACGAGTGGCGGAACATCGACCTGGTGAATTTGCTCTGCGGCCTGATGGACGAGGCGTTCGCGTCGGATGCGTCGCTGGCACGACAGTTTCCCGACTGTTTGGCATCGAGCGGTGGCAGCTGTGCGGATCGCATCCGTTTCGTGCGTGATCGCCCTGGGCACGATCGGCGCTACGCGATCGACGGCTCCAAACTGCAAGGAGAGCTCGCCTTCACGGCCTCGACACCCTTCGAGGCCGGCCTACGCGACACTCTGCGGTGGTACCTCGACAATGAGGCCTGGTGGAGGGCGATCATCGATGGTAGCTACCGTGAGTGGGTCGCCAAGCAATACCAGGAATGAAACGCTCCCCGGCGGAGCTACAGGCGCGGCAGTACGACGTTCTGATCGTCGGCGGCGGCATCACCGGCGCTTGTCTTGCCTTCGATGCGTCGCTGCGCGGCTTGACGGTCGCCCTGATCGACAAGGGCGACTTCGGAGAGGCCACCTCCGCGGCGTCGTCCAAGTTGCTGCACGGGGGGCTGCGTTACCTGCAGCAGCTGCGTTTCAGCAAGGTGCGGGAATCGGCGCGAGAGCGGATCTATTTTCAGAACCTGGCACCGCACTTGACGCACTATGTTCCTTTCGTCGTGCCGACCTACCGCGGCTTGTCCAAGGGCAAGACGCTGCTCGATGCCGGGTTGCTGCTTTACAGGATCCTGTGCGCCGGCCAGGCGCGCCTGCTGCGTGATCCGGCCAAGCGAGTGCCGCGGGGTTGCCGGCTGGCGTACCCGCAAGTCCTCGCCAGGATCCCCGGTCTCGCGTCGGCGAGCCTTACCGGCGGACGCCTGTTCTACGAGAGCCACATGCGGAGCTCCGAACGCATGACCATGGCCTTCGTCGACAGCGCGGCGCGCGCCGGTGCCGTGGTGGCCAACTACATCGTCGCGGAACGCTTCCTGGTGGTGGGTGACCGGGTGGTAGGGGTGGAGGCGACCGACCGTGTCAGCGATAGCGCTGGCGGTGAATCCAGCGCCGACACTTCCACAGGCTCGCGCCCTGGCGCCTTCGAGATCCGCGCCAGCGTGGTGGTCAACGCCGCCGGCCCGTGGATACAGCGCCTCAACGCCCAGCTCGAGACCCGTACCGTCAGGCCCGTGATCACCGGAGTCTCGAAGGGCACCCATATCGTGACCCCGGCGCTGACGGACGGCTGGGCGGTGGCGCTGCCGACACGGCGACCGAGTCAGTCGGTGATCGATCGCGGCGGACGCCATGTGTTCATCATCCCGTGGCGCGGCCACTCGCTCATCGGCACGACGTACGGGCCCTACCACGGCGACCTCGACGATCTGCGACCGACTGCCGCCGACGCCGTGGAGCTCATCGAGGAGGTCAACTCTGCGCTGGGGGCGGGCACCCTGTCGCTATCCGACGTGCGTTACGCCTTCGCGGGCCTGTACCCGTTGGTCGATGAGGAGATCCGGCCCGCCGTGTACCAGGGCACTGGCGACTACCGAGTCGTCAACCACGAGGAGATCGACGGCGTCGCCGGGTTGTTCTCTGTCTTCGGCGCCAAGTACACCACTGCTCGGTTGCTGGCGGAGCATGCTGTCGACCGCATTGTCGCGAGTCTCGGCAAGGGCGCAGCGTCGGGGCGCACGCACGAGGTAAGCCTTGCAGCTGGCAATATTCCAGACCTCGAGCGGTTCCGCGACCGCCAACGCCGGCGCCACGCGGGGTTGCCCGAGGCGACCATCGATCACCTGATGAACGCATACGGGACGGCCTGCGAGGAGGTCGTATCGCTGGCTGAATCGGCCGATGGGCTCGGCGAGCCCCTTGCCCCCGATCACAACGTAATCGCCGCCGAGGCCATCTGGGCGGCCCGTTGTGAGATGGCCTGCCACCTCGACGACTTCGTGTTCCGGCGCTCCGGCCTCGGCACGCTCGGCCATCCGGGTGGGGAGGCGCTCGATCGGGCAGCGTTGCTGCTGGGCGCCGAGCTAGGATGGGATCCGGCACGACGAGCGGCAGAGCTCGAAAGAGTGGAGCGACGGTTTCCCGACTATCGCGGTCTGGAAAGCGCCCCTCGATGAAGACCTCAGCGGCGCGCTTGTCCCCCGACCCGGTGCGGGTCCTGCACATTGGCCCGACGCCGTTTTTCTCCGATCGCGGCTGCCACGTGCGCATTCACGGCCTGATCAGGGCGCTGCAACGCAGCGGTCTGGAGTGTTGGCTGTGTACGTATCAGCACGGACGAGAAATGGAGGGCGTCGAGACTGAGCGCATCCGACGCGTTCCTGGATACGATCACGTTAACGCGGGACCGTCGCCGTTCAAGTATCTGGCCGACGTGTTGCTGTTCTTCAAGGTGTGCGGCTCGATCGCGCGCCGTCATCCCGACATCCTGCATGGCCACCTGCACGAGGGCGCCTTGATCGGGTGGGCGGCGCGAACCGTGTTCTTCTGGCGCCGCCTGCCGTTGGTCTTCGACATGCAGGGCAGCCTGACCGGAGAGCTTGAAGCGCACGGCTACTTCGATCGCCTGCGGCCGTTGCGCTGGCTCTTCGACCGTGCAGAATGGCTCATTGATCGGCTTGCCGGGCAGATCGCATGCTCCTCGCCGAGCAGCTTGCAGATCGCCCGTGAGCGCTTCGGCGTGCCCGCCGCGAGGTTGCATCTGGTGGCTGACGGTGTCGACGTGCAGGCGCCGTCGCCAGCGCCGCTGCCCCGGTTGCGTGGCAAGCTCGGATTACCCGAAGACCTGCCGATGGTGGTCTACTCGGGCTCGTTGCTGGCCGTGAAAGGTGTGGACACCCTTCATGCGGTTATCCTGCGGGCCGCGGAGCGTGAGCTACAGGTACATTTCCTCGTAGTCGGCTACCCGACAGACCAAACTGCGGCATTTCTGCGTGCACACGGACTCGAATCCCGCTGCACGCTCACCGGACGAGTACCGTTCGAAGATATCGGCGAATACCTGGCGCTCGCCGACGCGGCGCTGGAGCCCAAGCAGACCGACAGCGGTGAAGCCAGCGGCAAGCTGCTCAACTACATGGCCGCCAGCCTACCGGTGGCCTGCTTCGACACGCTCAACAACCGCGGCATGTTGGCAGATAGTGGCTGCTATGCTTCCCCAGGTTCAGTCGACGAGCTGGTCGATTGCATCGAGACCTTGACCACGTCGCCCGACCTCGCCCGCGAGCTCGGCCGGGGCGCCCGGGCGCGAGCGCAAGCCGAGTTCTCCTGGGACGCCTCCGCCGCAGTCCTGCGGTGTATCTACGGCGCCTGAGCCTTCGAGACCTGACACTGATGAGGATCCTGATTACCGGCGGCACAGGGTTTACCGGCAAGGCGCTGGTCAAACGGCTGCTCGACGACGGCCATCAGGTAGTGGCGCTCGATTACAAAGAAGGCGTCAAGACGCAGGAGCTGCGCGACTGGGGCGCCGAGGTGGTAATCGGCAGCGTGACCGATGCGCGGGTCGTCGAGCGCTGCACCGAAGGCGTCGATATTGTCCACCATCTGGCGGCTGCCTTCCGTGAGCTCGACGTGCCGAACAGCTACTACGACGAGGTCAACGTGGGGGGAACGCGCACCGTTCTGGAAGCGTCGTTGCGCCACGGCGTCAAGAAGCTCATCTACTGCAGCACTTGCGGCGTGCATGGCAACGTCGATCATCCCCCTGCCAATGAAGACTCGCCAATCAATGCAGCCGACTACTACCAGCAGACCAAGTACGACGCCGAGCCCGTCGTGCTCGAGTATCCGTCGCGTGGATTGCCAACCGTCATCCTGAGACCGGCGGCGATCTACGGCCCGGGCGATCCTGAGCGTTTCTTCATGATCTTCCGTCGGGTCGGCAACGGTTCCTTTCCAATGTTCGGTGGTGGCCGCACCCTCTACCACCCGTTGTACATCGACAGTCTGGTCGATGCCCTGGTGCTGGCGCAGGAGCCCGGCAGGGGCGACGGCGAGGCCTACCTGATCGCCGACGCAGAGTACGTATCGATCGAGGACCTGGTGCGCGCCGTCGGTCGGGCTATGAACGTTGATGTGAAGATCCGTCACTTCCCAGTCTGGCCGCTGGTGATTGCCGGGCACCTTTGCGAGAAGCTCTGCAAGCCTCTGCGCATCACTCCGCCGATCTTTCCCAGGCGTGTCGACTGGTACCGTCAGAACCGCGCCTTCGACATCTCCAAGGCTCGACGCGATCTCGGCTACGATCCTACCGTGGGGCTCGACGAGGGGCTGCGCCGAACGGCGGATTGGTATCGGGATGAAGGGTATCTTTAACAGGCCGTGGTGGAGGTGTGGCGGGCCTGCTGGGCGGGCCGGGCGCCGGCATCATGGCGGCACTCCCCAACACGAGTGAAGGCGCGATGTGCGGCATCACCGGCATCCTGACGCGGGATCACCACGACGTTGTGGGGGCGATGACCGCCGCGCTGTCGCATCGAGGACCCGACGGCGACGGCTTCTTCCGTGACTCGTCAGTGGCGCTCGGCCACCGGCGGCTGAGCATTATCGACGTTGCCGGCGGGTCACAGCCGATCGCCAACGAGGACGGCACCATCCAGATGGCGTCCAACGGCGAGATCTTCAATTCGCCGCGGCTGCGACAGCAACTCGAGGCCGCGGGACATGTCTTCCGCACCCACACCGACGTGGAGACCATCCTCCACCTGTATGAGGACCACGGTCCCGATTGCGTAAAGCACCTGCGTGGCCAGTTCGCGTTCGCCATCTGGGATAGTGTCCGGCGCCGCCTGATGCTGGCGCGTGACCACATGGGCCAGAAGCCGCTGTTCTTCGCGCAGGTCGGCGACCAGCTTCTGTTCGCCAGCGAGGTCAAGGCGTTGCTAGCCTCCGGGCTGGTCGATCGGCGGCCAGACCTGAACGCGCTGTGGCACTACGTATCGCTCCGCTTCATTCCCGACAGGTACTCGCTTTTCGAGGGCATCCAGAAACTGCCGGCCGCCTCGCGGTTGATATGGCAGGACGGCAAGGTCGAGATCGACAAGTACTGGAGCTTCAATTTCGACGACAAGCTCGATGCGAGCGAGTCGGAGGTGGCTGATCATCTCGAGGAGCTGCTGCTCGAGACCGTTCAGATGCACATGCTGAGCGACGTGCCGGTCGGGGCGTTCCTCAGCGGTGGGATCGACTCGAGCCTGATCGCGGCGATGATGTCGAGGGTGGCGAGCGACCCGATTTCGACGTTCTCCATCGGCGTCGAGGAGCAGGACTACAACGAGCTCCCGTATGCGCGCATGGTGAACGAGCAATACGGCCTGGTGGCCAACGAACGCATCGTCAAAGCCGACCTGATCCACCTGATGCCGAGGATGGTCTACCACCTCGATGAACCCTCCGATCCTTTCGGCGTTGGCGTGTATCTCGTCTCCGAGGTGGCAGCCGAACAGGTAAAGGTGGTGCTGTCGGGAGACGGCGGCGACGAGAATTTCGCCGGCTACGATCGCTTCGCCGGCCAGCGGCTGGTCGACCTCTACTGTCTACTGCCGGATTTTCTCCGCCGTCACGTCATGCGCCGCCTCTTCGATCTGGTCCCGGAGTCGTTCGGCTACAAGAGCCTGGCGCAGAAGCTGACCTGGGTAAACGAGATGTCGTTCTTCGACAACGGCGCGCGCTACGCTCACGCAATGAGCTTCCTGCGCTTCACCCCCGAGGCCAAGGCGCAACTGTTTACCAGCGAAGCTCGGGCTCAGATCGACGACGGTGACTCGGTTGCGAAGATCCTGCGTTGGTTCGATGCCGACGGCGTCGACGACGTCGTCGATCGCATGCTCTACACCGACCTCAACACGCGTATACCCGACCACCTCCTGCCGATCGTCGACCGCATGTCGATGGCGCACTCGCTGGAGTCGCGTCCGCCGCTGATCGACCATAAGGTGGTCGAGTTCGCCGCTTCGATCCCCGGCGCCATGAAGCTCCAGGGCCGCAACCTGAAGCACATTTTGAAAGTAGTTGCGGCGCGCTACCTGCCCAGCGAGCTGATCCACCGCGAGAAGCAGGGCTTCGGCTTTCCGCTGGGTCGCTGGATGCGCACCGATTTGCAACCCTTCATCCGCAACCTGTTCGCCGAGTCGCGCTTCATCGATCAGGGCATCTTCGACGCGGGCCACGTGCACGGAATCATTGACGAGCACATGGCAGGCAGAGTCAACCACGAGTATCGGCTGTGGATCCTCATCAACCTCGAGTTCTGGCATCGGCTGTACTTCGAGAACGCCAGCGTCGATTCGCTGCTGGATCTCACCGACCGCCTGTCGAGCGACAAGCCATGCGGCTCCGCCAGGGCGACCGCATAGGGACCTTCGTGAGCAGGCGCAAGCTCGTCCGCATGGCCCGCCACACTTCCACCACCGCCTGCTAGGGTTAGATGTAATGGCTACGCAGACCAAGACGCAGGCGACCATCACCGAAGGCGGCTCCGCGCTGCAGCGCTACCGGCGCGTGATCATCGGGCAGCCCGGCTGGGGTGCTCTCATTTATTTCGAGATCTGCAGCTGGCTAGCGATCATCCCAGGTGCCGTCGGGTTGTTCGTGCGTAGGAGCCTGTGGCCGGCGCTGTTCGGAAACTGCGGTAAAGGTGTGGTGTTCGGAGCCAACGTGACGGTGCGCCATCCGCACCGCATCCACCTGGGCGATCGGGTAGTGGTAAGCGACGGCTGCATTCTCGACGCGCGCAACGAGGATGCCGCCAAGGCGATCGACATCGGCGACGATGTGATTCTGGCCAACCACGTCACGATCTCGTGCAAGGGTGGAACCGCGCGGATCGGCGCGGGCTCCGGCATTGGAACTCAGACGGTCATCCACGCGGTCAATGGCTGTCGCGTCGAGCTTGGCGCCGATCAGATCATCGGGCCGAGCTGTTACATCGCCGGGGGCGGCAACTACGACTTCGACCGCACGGATCTGCCGATGGGCCAACAGGGGCTGCGCGAATCGGAGGAGGGAGTGATCCTCGAGGGTGACAATTGGCTTGGAGCGAAGGTCGTGGTGCTTCCGGGAGTGAAAATGGGGCGCGGTAGCGTCGCTGCGGCGGGCGCGGTGGTGACCACCTCGATGCCGGCGATGGTGCTTTGCGGCGGCGTCCCGGCGCAGATCATCCGCGTTCGAGGGCGCGCCGCTGGCACCCAGCCTTCGTCGGCCTCAGCGGCCGACTAGTGCTCCTGCAAACGCCACCGTACTCATCTGCTACAGGCCACTAGTGAGGAAACAGCGAACGGGACGGGTTCGCTTCGCGGTCTCGATCGTGATCGCAGTAGGTTTCGTCTGGTGGCTGCTCGGCGATCTCGGCATTCGGCCGGTGGTGGCGGCGATTCGAGGTGCCTGGATGCCAGGCTTGGCCCTCGGCGTGGCGGTTTTCTGGCTGAACATCGCCTTTCGAGTGGCGCGTTACCGGGCACTTCTGCAGGAGCGCGTGCCGCTCGGTGCGCTGACGTTGATCACCGTCGTGCGCGGCATGGTGGCCGATTTGCTCCCGGCGCGCATTGGCACGCTGGTCTACGTCGGGCTGATTACGAAGCGCGCCGGCGTGCCGTTACCCGATGCGCTGAGCTCGTTCTTCCTGGCGCTCGTGCTCGACATGGTTGTCATCGCGCCGATGCTGCTGCTGGCACTCGCGGTGGTGGGCTTCGGGATCGAGGCAGGAAGCGCGCTGGCTGTGCTCGCCGCCGCCCTGTTCGGCGTTTCCTTGGTGGCGCTGGCGCTCCTCGCGCCCGGCCTGCGGATTGCCGGACGAGTCCTCGGCATGGTCAGCCTCACCGACACTGCCGACCAGGTTGTCGACGTACATCGGCGCGGCGACCTGATCCCGGCGGTGCTGTTGTCGTTCGGCGTTCGCATCACCAAGTTCGGCGCCCACTATCTGATTCTGCAGTCAGTCCTCGTCCCACTGGGTATCGCCTGGGGCTCGCTCGGCTTCTTCGAGTCGTTCCTCGGCGTCTCCGGCGCCGAGCTCTCGGCGATGCTTCCGGTGAGCGGCCTGGGTGCGTTCGGTACCTGGGAGGCCGCGTTCACCCTCGGCTTCACGCATCTGGGCCTGACGCAAGATCAGGCGGTGGTGGCCGGATTCGCCACCCACGTGCTTACCCAGCTCCACGACTACGGGCTGGGTGCGTTGGCCCTGCTCGTGCTGATGCGGCCCAGGCGGGGCTCCGAGACGGTGCGATGATCTGTGGGCTCGGTGCGTTCAGAGCGATAGCCGACAAGTCAGGTGTTGAGCGCTAGCCTTCGTCCAACCGGGTAAGGAACGCATGCGCATCAGGCAGGTGCTCGATCGCCCACCATGGTTCGAATTGCGCTAGCTCCTCGGCGCCGAACGGACCCGTTCCTACCGCGATGGTTCGGGCCTCGATCGCCTTGCCACAATCAATGTCATGGCGAGTATCGCCAATCACGTAGATTGCTTCGATGGCGTCGCCGTGTCGCGCCTCGGCCTGGCTCCGCGCATGACGAGCAATGTCACGGCGTTTGATGCCGTGATCGGCGAATGCGCCCCAGGCGAAGAAATCCAGGATCGAGTGGTGTCCCAGCTTCAACCGGGCACCGGCTTCGAGGTTACCCGTCAGCAGAGCGTTCTCGATGTCGCTTCGCGCTGCTGCTGCTTGCAGAATCTCGGCAACGTTGGGGTGGATGAACCCATTGGTACGGCGCTCCAGCCACTCGGGCAACAACTCGACGTAGCGACCGAGTAACGACGCTGCGAGCTCCGCGGAATACTCCCGACAAAGCACGTCGGCGATTGCATCTTTGGCGATACCGCCGTCCGTCATGCCGGCCGGGCTCATGCTGTTCACGTCTACCGGGCTGCCGTGCTCCTCGCCGAGCGCTTGCACCCAGGCGTGCATGCCGGCGCGATCGGTGTTCAGAAGCGTCCCGTCGATGTCCCACAAGAGAATCTTCATCTGTGCCCCAAATCGTCGTGACCCTGTCGCCAGGCCTGTCGCACTTCCACCACTAGCGCCGCGATCGTTCCTCGGCCGGTGCGTCGCTGGTCGACGGCGTCTCCAGCGCTGGCCGCGTAGCCGGGCTCCAATCCTGCCCGAGAACGTGCTCTTGCATCCAGCGGATCTCCTCGGTGTCGCGCCGTCGTTGATGGCGTGGCTCACGGAACCCGTGGGGCTCGCGCGGGAAGCGCAGGTACCGTACAGGGGCCTTGCCGATGTCCTTCAGCGCCGTGAAGAACATCATGCTCTGTTGCTCGGTATCGGTGCGGTCGTTCATCCCGTGGATGAGCAAGGTCGGAGTGGTCACGTTGGTCGCGTAGGTGAGCGCCGACTGGTTGCGCCATGCCTCGGCGTTGTCCCACGGTGTGCCGCCGATATGCCACAGGCGCACGTCGTTGTTGAAGCCGGGCCCGTACTCGGAGGTCCAGTCGTAAACGCCGGCGCCGATGCTGGCGGCCTTGAAGCGATCCGTGTGGGTGATCGTCCAGCCACCGAGGATGCCGCCGTAGCTCCAGCCGCGAACGCCCATGCGCTCCGGGTCGACGATTCCCTGCTCGATCAATGCGTCGACGCCGGTCATCAGGTCGCGGAAATCGCCGAAGCCGATACCGTCGCCGCGCGCAAACGTGTTGCCTTCACGCAGATAGTCGTCGTAGCAGCACGACCCCCGTACGTTGGGCGAGAGCGACGCCCAGCCGAGTCCACCGTAGATGTGGTACATGGCGCGGAAGCTGTTCGAGAAAACCCCAGCCGGGCCGCCATGGATGTTGAGCATCAACGGAACCGGCGTTCCTTCAGCGTGACCAGGCGGGAGGTGCAGCAGTCCCTCGATCTCCATTCCGTCGTCGCTTTCCCATCGAACGAGCCGCATATCGGCCAGCGCCAGGTCGTCGAGCTGTGGATTGGCGTCGGTCACCTGCAGCGGCTCGAAGTTCTCGACCGTTCCGACGAACAGGTCGGTGGGCGAGTCGAAGTCCGTGTAGGCGTAGACGAAGCGCCTGCGATCGGCTGAGAACGACAGGCTTCCGACGACGCCGTCGAGGTTCGTGATGCTCTGTACGTCGCCCGACTCGACGTCGAGCCGGAAGACGTTCCAGCGGGTGCCTTCGGTGCCCGCAAAGAGGACGTAGCGACCATCGGGAGTCCACGACGGGCTACGGATCTGGCCGTCGAAGGAGCCCGAGATCTTGCGGTGCTCGGCCAGCTCGGCGTCCATCATCCAGAGCTTCGTGTTGCGGTTCAGCCAGGCGCTGTCGTCGGCAGCCGAGTACAGGAACTGCGAGCTGTTGGGCGCCCAGAGCACGCCCCCCTCGGGGGCCTGATTGTCGGTCAAGCGCGTCTTCTCGCCGCTCGTAAGGTCGAGCAGGAACAACTCGGTCTTGTCGGCGTCGTTGCGTCGATTGAAATAGCGAGCCGACAGCGCGGCGAGCTTGCCGTCCGGTGACGGATCGAAGCTACTGATCAGGAAGCGCTCGTCGGTGAGCTGTTCTTCCTCTCGGGAGTCCAGATCGAATGCCCAGAGGTTCGACCACTGACTGCGATTCTGCCCGTTGGGACCCTCGTCGACGAAGATCGCGTCGTCACCCTTGTCGATCTCCTTGCGGTCGTCCTCGGTACGCTCGTCGTCGGCGACAAAGAAGACGCGCCTCGAATCGTGTGACCAGTGATACGTCCCGATCGGCGTCGCATGCTTGGTGAGCGCCACCGCCTCCCCGCCGCGAGTGCGCATGATGAACAGCTGCTGCGTTTTGTCGGGCTTGCCGAGGTCGCCAGCAGCGGGGCCTCCGATGCTTGGCGCGCCGGCTGCTGAGCCCGTGTCGCTGCTGCGCTTGAAAGTCAGGTACTCGCCGTCGGGGGAGAACTTGAAGTCGCTACCGCCGCTTTCGCCTACATACTGGAACGCCTCGCCGCCGGTCGCCGGCACCATGTAGGCCTTGGTCTCGTACTTGTTTTCGTCCCAGGTGAGCGTTCGCTGCGTGTACAGCACCCACTCGCCGTCGGGGGACATTATTCCGTCGCCTACATTGACCAGATCAAGCGCGTCGTCCACGGTCATCGGACGCGACTCTCGAGCAGCGCCGGTGTCCTGCGCAGCCGCACCGGTGGTTGCGAGCAGTGCAACGAGTACAGTGGAGAGAGTCTTGCGCATGGTCTTGCCGTCGGGTTGAAGTAGAGGGGCTCGACAACGAGCGGTGGCGGCCCAAAGTTATCATCGCGCGGACATCAGATCCCGGGCAAACCGGTGACAAACACGAAACTGAGCAATCCGAGCGGACGCTGACGGATGCCGCGGCGCACGCGCAGCGGAAAGAGAGAGCAATCATGCAACGACGCACGCCGACGGGAATGCTGCTTGTGACGCTGGCGGTACTCGCTACGAGCGGATCCGCCGCCGCGCAGTCAACCGCCGACCTGGTGTTGCGCGGCGGCAAGGTTGCCACCGTCGACGCCAACTTCGGCTTTGCCGCGGCGATCGCCGTGCGCGGGCACCAGATACTGGCCACCGGCAGCAACGAGGAGATTGCGGCGTACATCGGCGCCGATACAGAGGTCATCGAGCTGCGGGGGCGCTTGGCGATCCCTGGATTCATCGAAGGCCATGGGCACTACCTCAGCCTGGGTCGCTCGAAGATGATCCTCGATCTGACCACGGTCACGTCGTGGCAACAGATCATCGACATGGTCGAGGCGGCGGCACGGCTGGCCGATCCGGGGGATTGGATCTTTGGTCGTGGCTGGCACCAGGAGAAGTGGGACTCGACGCCGACCCCGAATGTCGACGGCGTGCCGCTACACGATGGGCTCTCCGAGGTCACACCGGACAACCCGGTAGTTCTAGGCCACGCTAGCGGACACGGGGCGTTCGCAAACGAAGCGGCGATGATGCTGGCCGGCATCGACCGCGCCACCGCTGACCCCGATGGCGGCACCATTGTTCGCGATGCCACCGGTCGCGCCACCGGGTTCATGCGTGAGCGAGCTCAGGAGCTGGTGAGGCGGGTTTCGGGCGCCGCCGACGCCGAGCGTAGCGAGGCCGACCGCGAGGCCGAGTTCCGTCGCCAGGTAGAGCTGGCCGGCGCCGACGCGCTCAGCAAGGGGGTGACGAGCTTCCACGACGCCGGCATCGGGTTCGCGTCCATAGATCGGTTCAGGACCATGGCGGCCGCTGGCGAGCTACCGGTCCGTCTCTACGTGATGGTGCGCGGGCCCTCCAACGAGGAAATGGATCGGATGTTGCCGCAGTATCGGATCATTCCCGACGGCAACGATTTTCTTGCCGTGCGCTCCATCAAGCGCCAGATCGACGGTGCGCTCGGATCGCATGGTGCCTGGTTGTTGGAGAACTACGTCGACATCGACAATCCCGGCTTGCTGCTCGAGTCGGTCGAGGATATCGAGGGCACCGCGGCGGTTGCTGCGAAGCACGGCTTCCAGCTCAATACGCACGCCATTGGCGACCGCGCCAATCGCGAAGTGCTGGATCTGTACGAGCGTACCTTCGTCGCCAGCGGTGCCAGCGGCGCGAACCTGCGCTGGCGCATCGAGCACGCGCAGCATATTCATCCTGACGACATCCCGCGCTTCGGTAGCCTGGGAGTGATCGCCGCGATGCAGGGCGTGCACTGCACTTCTGACGCGCCGTGGATTCCGCTGCGAATAGGCGACCGGCGATCCAAGACCAGCACGTACGTGTGGCGCGATCTGATCGATTCCGGCGCCCTCGTTACCAACGGTTCTGACGTGCCCGTCGAGGATATCGACCCGATCGCCAGCTACTACGCTTCGGTAACGCGGATCATGGCCGACGGTAGGGCCTTCTACCCGGAACAGAGCATGACGCGCGAGGAGGCGCTGCGCTCCTACACCATCAACAACGCCTATGCGGCGTTCGAGGAACACCTGAAGGGGTCGCTGGAGCCGGGCAAGCTAGCCGATATCACGGTTCTCTCCCAGGACATTCTCGAGGTGCCGGCGGATCGGATCCGTGCTACCCGCGTCGACCTGACCATCGTCGGCGGCGAGGTGCGCTACCGGCGGTAATTCAGCGACTGGACGACCGGCGGCACGTCGCCGGCCTTGTCGGAAGCGCGCAGTTGACTCTCCGACACGCTGCGAGCGACGATGAGCGCATCCTGATCGGCATGTCGAGGAACGATTGTGACAACTGTGATGTCCGGGTGGGCGCGTAGGGCGGGCTTCGGCCTGGCTGCGGTGATCTTGGTCGCCACGTCGGCGTGCGCCGCATCTTCCGGTGACGCGGGCGACGTTGTCTCAGTGCTCGATGCGCCACGACCTCTGGCGGTTCCGGAAGTGCTTCCGGGGAGCGGCGAGGCGAATCTCTTCGCGGCGGACGGACAGCTGTACATGAGCTGGCTGGAGCCAGGGGCGGACGACGAGTGGGCGTTGCGTTTCGCCACGCTGAAGGGTGAGGCATGGTCGCTGCCGCACACCGTGGTGAGCAGTAGCGACTTCTTCGTCAACTGGGCTGACTTCCCTTCGATCATCGCGACGCCGGGTGGAGGACTGGTGGCCCATTGGCTGGAGCGTAGCGGCGAAGGGACCTTTGCCTACGACGTGCGGCTGAGTCGCTCGCTGGATGGCGGAAAGACCTGGTCGGAGTCGTTCCGCCCGCACGAGGACGGCACACAGACCGAGCATGGCTTCGTATCTCTGGTGCCGGAGCTGGATGGTGGCTTCACAGCAGTTTGGCTCGATGGCCGCAACTTCGCGACGGCGGCCGATCATCCTGCGGCCGATCATTCTGGCGCCGAGATGACCCTGCGATCGCGGCGCTATGCGGCTGACGGAAGGGCCGATCCCGAGCGGTTACTCGACGCCCGCATCTGCGACTGCTGCCAGACCTCGGCAGCGTATGTAGACGACACGCTCATGGTCGCCTACCGTGATCGTTCGCCGAACGAAGTTCGTGACATCTTCGTGGTGACGCGCGCTGCGAGCGGCTGGAGCGAGCCGGTTGCCGTCGGCGACGATCAGTGGATGATCCCCGGGTGTCCGGTCAACGGACCGTCGGTCGCCGCGCAGGGTGATCTAGGCGCCGTCGCATGGTTCGCGCTGGTTGCCGGGACGCCGGAGGTGAAGGTCGCCTTCACCCGTGATCAAGGCGACAGTTTCGGTCCTCCGGTGCTGGTGGAGCGCGGCTCGATCGAAGCTGCCACACTTGGCCGCGTCGATCTGGAATGGATCGACAACGACGTTGTCCTGGTCTCGTGGCTCACCAGCGTTGGAACCGACGGGGAGATCCGTTATCGGACGGTGGACGTCGATGGTGCGGTGGGTGCCGTCAGCGTGCTCGCGGGAATCAGCCCGAGCCGGTCCAGTGGTTTCCCGCAAATGGCTCGCGCAGGTGAGCGCGTGGTTTTCGTGTGGCGGGAAATCGACGAGCCCGCGACACTTCGGATGGCCGCCATACCTCTTCGCTCGCCGGCTGTTGGTGATTAGCCGGCCACAGTTTCATCACGGCCTGCCAGGCCAAGCCGGCGGCGCCAAAGGTTTGCAGATGACCAACTGCCTTCTCCGACTCCTGGTTGTTGCTGCGATGTTACTGGCTCCGGTCGTGAGCGCTTCATCCCTATGTTTGATGGGTTCATCGGATGATACGCGTCGGTCTCCGATGCGCTCGCATCACGAATCTGACCGGATACACGGCTCAGGCCACGAGAGCCGTGTTGCCGACACCGGCGCCGCGTCGGACGAGGGCGTCGGCGCGTCGCCTGTGGGTGAAGAGCATGGGCACACCGCGGTCGGGGCATGCGTGGCCGACTGTGCCACCCACTTCCAGGTCCCGACGGTATGCCTCACAGGACCTGCCGTCGGGAATGGCGCCCGGGCGCTGCTCGCTTCGGTAATAGCACCCAGCGCGCCCCCGGCGGCGATCGAGCACGTGCCGCTCGTCTGAGGGTCGGCTTCATTCAGCTCGGACCGACTGGTCGATAGAACGCGGTAGACGACCGCGCCACCCCGGGCTCAGCCGAACCGACCAACTCGGCAGATCTATCCTCGGCCGACAGCCTTCCCGGCTTCCGTCCGTTCGACCACTTGCCCGATCCAGACCCAGACGAGTACCGACATGACCGAACACAACCGCCGATCGTTCATCGCAGGCGGGGCGCTCTCCGCAGCTGGAGTGCTCTCTGCCCGCCAGGCTCTCGGTAGACCCGAGACGCCGATCACTTCGGGGACGCTGGTCGGTATGGGCGCCGACCTCGGCCCTCCTCGATCCAATGATCTCGAGGTGTCTACTCGCGTCCACTCGCCGGACGTCGCTGGCTTGCCGTTTACACGTCAAGGCGATGTGAAGGTCTTCCACATGGTTGCCGAGGTGTGCCAGCGGTCGTTTCTTCCGGGCTGGCGTTTCGATACCTGGGGCTACAACGGCTCAACCCCCGGGCCGACAATCGAGGTCCACGAAGGCGATCGGGTGCGCATCGTGGTGGAGAACAGACTTCCGGAGATCACCTCGATGCACTGGCACGGCCTCGAGGTTCCGATCGACATGGACGGCGTTCCGGGGGTAACGCAGGATCCGATCGCGCCGGGCGAGACGTTCGTCTACGAGTTCGAGCTGCACCAGCACGGCACGTTCTTCTATCACTCGCACATGGCGATGCAAGAGATGATGGGAATGGTCGGGCTGTTCATCGTTCACCCGCTACAGCCGCAAACGCCTCCGGTGGATCGCGATTTCGGCCTCGTCCTGCAGGAGTGGGCAATCCTGCCTGACAACTCGGTGCCGAACTCGCTGTCCATGGAGTTCAACTGGTTGACCCTGAACGGGCGCTCCGGTCCACACACCACACCGCTGATCGTTCGCCATGGGGATCGGGTGCGGCTTCGGTTCGTCAATCTGGGCATGGACCACCACCCCATGCACCTGCACGGACACACCTGGGTCACCACCGGCACGGAGGGCGGGCGGATTCCGGAGACCGCCTGGATACCAGGCAACACCGAGCTGGTGGGGGTGGCGCAAGCGCGCGACGTGGAGTTCGTTGCCGACAACCCCGGCGACTGGATGCTGCACTGCCACCTGCCGCACCACATGATGAACCACATGGCATCGATGGTCGGTCCAATGCAGGCGATGCGTGGGATCGTGCCGGGAGGTGGCATGGACGCCGGAATGGGGGTCGCGGGCGGTGCTGCGCTGTCGGCCGAGAACGGTCCTTCGATGGGTCGCGCCATCGGACTCGGCGCCATGCGTGATCGGCCGATCAGCAACCTGCCGATGAATAGCAGTGAACAGGAACATTCGACTGCAGGTGCCCGCCAGGTCCCGGGCTTCCCGCAGGATCACTTTATGGCCATGGATGCCATGGTCGCCAAGCCCGAGACGCACGGCATGCGGCCGACATGGTCGGGTGGCTCGATGGGCATGATGACGATCCTCCGGGTCCTCGAAGGCGATCTCTACGACGAGGTCGAGGCGTTGCGGAACCAGGCCGAACCGCCTTCGACCTCGCTATCTACCGGCGGAGGCTCACAATGAGGGCCTTCTCGGTGCGCATGTCGCGGGGGGTGATCCTTGCCGTCGCGCCAGGCTTCTTGGCGGCGCCGGCGTCGGCTCAGTATCTGGCTGAGCAGATGAGCGGCCATGTGGCTGAGCAGATCAGCGGCCGGGCGTTCAGCCTCGAGCGCCTCGAGGAGCTGGCTGTCGCTAACAACCCGACGCTCGTTCAAGCACAGGCCGGGATCGCTGCTGCCGTAGGGCACCGCGACCAGGCGGGTCGCCATCCCAACCCGACGATCTCGTACGCCGGTGGGGAGATCTCGTTCAAGCGTCCGGGCGATGGCAGCCAACACATGCTGGTTCTCGAGCAACCGATCCTGCTCGGGGGAAAGCGCCGCTATCGCACCGAGCTGGCGGTACGCTCGGAGGATCAGGCCCGCATCGAGGCCGAGGCGCAGCTGCAGCGGGTGCTTACGGACGTGCGGTTGTTCTTCTATCGGGTGCTTGCCGCCGACGAGCTGCTGCGGCTTCGTGGTCGGCTTGCCGACCTTGCCAGCGAGGCCGTCGAGGTCACCGGTCAGTTGGTCAACGTTGGTGCCGCGGCCCGGCCGGATCTCCTCGAATCAAGTGTCGAGGCTCGCCGTGCCGCCGTCGCGTTGTCTCGGGCACGGAGCCAGGCCGCGGCTGCACGGCGGCAGCTGGCGGCGGTCGTGGGACACCAGGAAGTGGAGATCGCTCGGCTCCAGGGCGACCTGGAGGGCAAGGTACCCGACCTGACCTACGAGACCGTGCTCGCTGATCTCTATGGCCGCAGTCCCGAGCTGGCGTTTGCGCGTATGGAAATCTTGCGTGCCGAGGCTCTGGTGCGTAGCGTCCAGGCAGAAGGCACGCCGGACCTGTCTCTGATGGCGGGCGTTGGCTGGAACACCGACCGGTTCGAAGCGGGTCTCGAGAGTCGGGGATGGCAGGGGCAGATTGGTGTCAGCCTCGAGCTACCAGTCTTCGATCACAACCAAGGTGAAGTTGCCTCGGCGTTGGCGTTCAAGCACTTCGCTACCTCCGCGATTCGCCGAATCGAGCTGTCGATTCGCTCCAGGGTGGCCGGCGTGTTCGCTGACTACGACAGTGCGCGCAGCGTCGTTGAGGTTTACCAGGCCGAGATCATTCCGGCAGCCGAGGAGGCGCAGGCGCTGTACAGCGACAGCTACGAGCGCATGGCGGCGTCGTATCCACAGGTGCTGATCGCCCAACGCAGCCTCTTGGAGGTGCGCGCCGAGCATGTCGAAGGGCTGGATGCCCTCTGGCACGCTGCGGTGACCATGCAAGGCCTTCTGCTCACCGACGGGCTTTCGGAGCCCGGAACGATCAGCGCGCCGGCGATGTCGACCCCGGCCGGTGTGGGTCACGAACAATGAGGATCGTCACGCCGAAGGCTGCAAGACTCTGTCGCCACGCGCGACGCACGTTCACCACGGCCGGCTAGCGAGTGCCGGAGATGGCGGCGAGAGGATTCTCCAGCATCCAGATCTCGGCCCGATGTCGGCCGGCGGAAAAAACCAGCTGGTTGTGTTGCGGTTGGAGTCGGATGTCCCGTAGGTCGCGCGGCAGCTCGTTCACGAGAATGCGGGTCGATCCGTCCCGACCTGCCCATCCGAGCGAGTGGCGGTCGTCATCGGCGCGCACGTACAGGGCGCCGCTGCCATCGTCGGTCCAGCCAATCACGTCGGCTTCCTGCGGGCTCGACCCCAGGAACGTGATATCGCGGCGTTCCCCTGTAGCAAGGCTGATGAACTCGAGAATCCAGCTACCGGGCGGATCGGCGTTGACGCGTCGCGTCACGGTGGCCAGCATCGTTCCGTCAGGAGCGAAGGAGAGCGCCCGTATGTCCGCCGCTGAAGCGCCGAAGATCAGCACGGTCTCTTCGCGGCTGTCGACGTTACGCAAGACGAGGTCACCCTTGCCCTCGCGCTCCTGCGGGCGGTAGTAGGCCAACAAACGACCGTTCGGCGATACTGCCGGAGCGGCGGAACAACCGCAGCTTGGCCGGTCCCAGGTGACCATCGGCTCCACCTCGGCAGTGTCGGCGTTGATGGCGTAGATACCCCAGCGGTTGTCACTATCGAGTGCCTCGGCCACCAGGTTCGTCCCGTCTGCATGCCAGCGGGGGGCCAGAATCTTGCGCAGAGCGGGCTCCGGGGAATGCTCTCGGGCGGTCTCGAGATCGCGGACAACCAGAACGGTGGGTCTGAGTCCGGCCGGCAGCATGCCTCGGTCAGACAGGTAGACCATGCGGCGGCCGTCGGCGGACAACGCCGGGGAGTGGTTGGCCCCGATGAACCGGCTGCCGATAGCGATACGTTGACCGACAGCGCCGGTCTGCGGATCGATCGGTGCGGTGTAGATGTCGTCGAGGCTGATCTGCTGCGCGTAAACCAGCGCGCCGTGGTCGGCGAAGCCGAGCGGAATGCTCCGCCCGAAGTCGGGCTTGACGAGCTGCGCCTCGCCGCGCCTGCGTCCATCGGCGCCCACCTCGACGACCCAAGCCGCCAGGGTGCCGGTGCGGTCGCTGACGAAGAGCACGTGCCTGCCATCGGTCGTCCAGATCGGCAGCAGGTCATTTCCCGGGTGGTCCACGAGCTTGGTAGTCAAAGAGCCGTCGCTGGCGATCAGCAGGATGTCTTGCGTGCCGTTCTCGTCGACATGGTGGTACGCGATCCACCTTCCGTCCGGCGACAGCCTGGCGATCTCGGGGGCCGTCGGACCGAGCTCGGCCACCACGCGGACGTTGCCATCGTCGGTCGAGATCAATGCCAGCTCGTGGGTTGACTCGTCGACGTACACCACCGCCAGAAGAACATCGCCGCTGGTCGACCAGCTTTCCAGCTCGACTCGACGAGGTCGCGTCCAGCCAGTGAGCAGGGTGCGCTCCTCGGACCCGTCCACCTGGATGATACGGATCTCGTAGCCACTGTCGGGCGAGTGTCGGGTGTAGGCGATGCTTCGGCCGTCAGGCGATACGACGCTCGAGCCCCAGACGTCGCTTTCCATGGCGATACCGAGATCGGTGACAGGGCGCTGGAAACCTCGATCGAGGTCGTGGACCGCCAGGCTTCCGGAGGCCGAGTCGACGAACGACATGAAGCTTCCGTCGGGCGACAATGCGCTGAACGCATACGCCTCCGTTCCTTCCACGAGTCGCCGGGCGACCATCGAGTTGCCAACACCGATGCGTATCTCGTCGCCGAGAACAGCGCGCGCCAGGCGCACCAACTCGGCGAGCCGTGGATCCGTGGCGTACTCCGTCACCACCCGTCGATGATGGGTCAGCGCCGCCTCGACGCGACCGATTCGCGACAGCAGCACCGCAAGACGAAACTCCGCGACTGCTGCCAGCGGCGTATCTGCATCCGGCGCTGCAAGCGCCCTCTCGTAGGCGGCGATGGCCGCCTCGGGATCGCCGACCGCCTCCTCTAGGTGGATAGCGCGCTGCAGGAGCTGACGTGCGGTGTGAGTCACCTGTTGAATCGCTGCGCCGGCGACGTCCGGAGCCGCCCCGGGCATGGCGGCGCACAGTACAGCGATCGCGGCGGCGAGCTTGGGCCGCATCGAGTGAGGCCTCTCCTGGTCGGGGTCCCGGCTCATGGAATGAACTTGTAGCCGGCGCCGCGTACCGTCAACAAATGGCGCGGGTTCTGCGAATCGGGTTCCAGCTTCTGCCGCAGTCTGTACATGAATGTGTCGATCGTTCGCGTCGTGGGGTAGGCGTTGAGGCCCCAAACGTCGTCCAGTAGTCGATCGCGGGTGATCACCTCGTGCGGGTGCTCGATCATCAACCGCAGCATGGCTACCTCACGGTCCGTCAGATCGTGCTTCTCGGCGCCGTTGAACACGACGTACTGCCCGAAATCGACTACTGCGTCGCCGATTTCGACCCGGTCGGCGATGCCGTTGTCGGTATCTGCGCGGCGCAGGTGGGCCCGCACGCGGGCCAGCAACTCTTTGACGCTGAACGGCTTGGTTATGTAGTCGTCGGCGCCGGTATCTAGCCCCACGACCTTGTCTCCCTCCTGTGACTTCGCGGTGAGCATGATCACCGGAGTCCGGATGCCCCTCTGGCGCAGCTCGTGACACACTTGGATACCGTCGATCTTCGGCAGCATCACGTCGAGGAGGATCAGGTCGGCACGACCCGTCAGTGCGAGCTCCAAGCCCTTTTCGCCGTCGGGCGCCGACAACACCGCGAAACCGTGGTGCTCGAGCGCGTCGCGCAGTCCACTCACCAGATGTGGCTCGTCCTCGATGACCAGGATCGTTGCTCGGCTTTCACTCAACAGGATCGTTTCCGTTAGCTTGGGCATCGATCTCCATGCCCGTGGTCCGTCTGCTTGGCGGCGCCGCGGCGTCGCGCGGCAGCGTGACGGTGAAGGTCGTGCCGCGGCCCGGTGTGCTTTGGACGTTGATGTGACCCCCGTGTGCGTCGACGATATGGCGCACGATGGTGAGCCCGATTCCGCTACCGGCGACCGGCCGGCTTGCCGGATCGTCGATGCGGTAGAACGGATCGAAGATCTGCTCCACGGCCTCGGCGCTCATACCGACTCCGGTGTCTGCGACCTCGATTCGCACGCTCTCTTTCAGCGGCACGAGCTTCACCTCGACACGCTTGTCGCCCTCACCGATGTACTTGGTAGCGTTCGACAGCAAGTTCACGAGCACTTGGGCGATGCCTTCGCGATCGACTCGTACGACCACCGGTTCAGCCGGGAGATCGGCTTCGAGCTCGATGCCGGCGGTCTCGAACGAGTAACGATAGCGTTCAATGATATCGGCGATCAGACGATTCAGATCGTCGGGGTTGAGTCGGAACTCGCGATGGCCCGATTCGATGCGCGAGAAATCAAGCACGTTCTCGATAACACCGGATAGTCGCTCGCTCTCGCTGAGCATCACCTGGTAGTACTCCGGTTTCTTGGAGTCAGGGACCCATCCGGCTCGAAGGTTCTCGGCGAACATGCGAATCAGCGATAGTGGCGTCTTGAGCTCGTGCGAGACGTTCGAAACGAAGTCCGAGCGAGCGCCCGCCAGCGCTACCTCGCGCGCCAACGTCCGCGAGGCGAGCAGCAGTCCTCCGACCACCGCCAGGAACGCTGCCATCAGCAGAATGGCGTAGTCCATTACGTCGCGCTCGCCAACGTTCGCCAGGGTGCCGGCGCGCGGAAAGGCAGCAATGTGCCACCCTGGCAGCGCCACCAGGTCGATCCGGGCGGTCACCTTGTCGGCGGGGGGGGTGCTCGTCGTCGCCGAGACGATCTCGTTGGTTGAATCCAGCAAGGCGACGCCGTGACCCCGCCAGGGGCCGTCCTGCTCGAGCAGGTAGGTCAGCAGCTTCTTGACGGTGGCAGGCCGCCAGCGCCGGATGAGCCGCCACCCGGTGTCGCCGTGCTCGGCGAACACCGTTGCGCCGCTGACGTCGGCTTGCAGGTTCAGGTAGCTGGTATTCCACTCCGTTGCGTCGCGCCCGTCGCGCCCGTCGCGCGGGTCGCTGCCGATGTCGGGGTCGGAGGTTGTGCGCAGGGCGAGCCGCGTGGAGGAGGCGATCGCCTCCAGTTGAGAGGCCTGTCGAACCAGCACTGTGAGCGACGAGTCGAGGCTCTCGAGCTCGCGATCGCTGGCCAGGATTCTCTCCAGCTGCTGGATCTGTTTGTCGTCCAGCTGGTGCCGGCTCAATGCCGCCTCGAGCTCATCGCGGTAGAAGTCGTAAACGTCGGCGTCGAGATTGAAGCGGTGCTCGATCAAGAACTCGAGGGCCTTGAACGTGCTATCGCAGGCGGCCGCCGTATTCCCACTGTCGCCAAGCGCGTCACTACCCTGCAGGCGTGCCACTATCGCCCATCGCGAAAGCTCGGCGTCGAACGGATCGGCGATCTCGACGATGCGGGCGTAGGTCTCGACCGCGTCCTCAGGACGGCCGACCTTTCGTTGAGTGCGAGCCAGCGCATTGAGGGCGCGAACGCGATCGGTGCTCTTTACCGCTGCCCGCACCGCACGACGGTACATGCGCTCGGCCAGTCTCAAGTTTCGCGTCCAGAGCTCGGCCTCTTGGCCACGATCGAAGAGCCAGACCGAGGAATCGTCGGTCGGCAACAGGATGCGGGCGAGCTCCGCCGAGAAGCTCGGAACGACGTTCGTCTCGCTTGCCCGCACCGGGTAGACGATGCGCCCGTCAGGAGCAAGCATCAGCATCGGTCGTAGCGCCGGGAAAGTGCGCTCCGCCCCGTGCAGTCGCTGGATGACGGCCTTCTCGGTCCAGGGGCCCTCATCGAGCTCGGCGAGCAGCTCGCGCTCCCACTCCGCCATGGTCTCGTCGAGCTTCGTGCTAACAAGGTCTGCGATACGGACGTAGCGTTCCTCGACAAGCAGCTCTCGGGTGGCGGCGCGCTGACCGATCGAGACGATGCTGACCACCGCCAGGATGAGGATAGGCAGCATGAACGCCGCCAGCAGGCCGAGGCCTGTTCGAGACGTCCAGCGAATGCCGGACCAACCGGGCGGACGCAATTTCCACGAGCCCATAGAAACTCCCATGGTGGACATTTTCCCATGAAGAGCAAACGGCTCGGTCAACGCTCTGTCAAACGGCGGACAGGACAGGCGAGCGATACGAGCCGCTGGGAGCGCCGATTTGCTGGCTTTTTGGGGTTGGTGCGCCCATGATTGCGACGCCAGCGCCAACCCCTCCGGACCCGGACACGACGTGACCCGAAGTGGAGAAAGCCCCTCTTCCACGGAGCTTTTCGAGGACTACCCGACGCGGCCGGTTCCGGCGGACGTCGGTGTCAGCGGCTGGCGGATCGCGCTGATCAACAGCGCCCTGGCGCTGTCGCTGTCGGGATTGGTGGCGGGGGTGCAGCTGGGAGCGGCTCTGGGGCTGGCGGATGCCACGGTGGCGTTCGTCGCTGGCGGGTTGCTCCTGTCGATCGTAGGAGCCGTGACCGGGTACGTGGGGGTTCGGTTACGGCTGACCTCGTACATGATCATCCGTTACGCCTTCGGGTCGCAGGGCTCGAAGCTGGTGAACCTGTGCTTGGCGCTGTCTCTGTTCGGATGGTTCGGGGTCAACAGCTCGCTGTTCGGTAAGGCTTCGGCGCAGATCTGGAACTCGCTGTCGGGAGGTTCCAGCGCCGAATGGGTCTTCGTGGTGGGTGGTGGTGTATTGATGACCGCCGGGGCGATCTTCGGGTTCAAGTCGCTCAGTCTGCTGTCGGCCTTCGTGGTGCCGCTGCAGTTCCTGATTCTCGTGGTGCTGGCGGCCCGGACGATGTCGGCGGTCAGCTTGGGCGAGTTGCTCGGCGTTCCTCCCCAGGGAGGCGTGACGATTGGCGAGGCGATCTCGGCGGTTGTTGGCGGCTGGATCGTGGGCGCCGTCGCAGCGCCCGACCTGACCCGCTACGGGCGCACATGGGTCGACGCCACCACGGCCGCTTCGATCCCGTTCCTCTTTGCCTCTACCTTCATCTACGTGGTGGCGGCGATGGCGGGGCTGTGGTCTGGCGAGGACGATATTCTCGCCGTGATGCTGGCGATGGGGCTCGGGCTCGCTGCGTTCGCGCTCGTCGGGTTCTCCAGTTGGGTGACCAATGCGGCCAACCTCTACGGCTGCTCCTTGAGCCTCACGGCGATCTTCCCGGGCTTGCGCGATTGGCAGGTGGTAGTGGTCTCGGGCGCCGCCGGCACCGTGCTGGCATTGCTCGGGATCCTCGACCGCTTCATCGATTTCGTTTTCTCGCTCGGCGTGATCTTCACTCCGGTTGCGGGTATCTACACGGTGGACTTCTTTCTGCTGCGGCGCGCTGACTACGGTCGTGAGGGGGGACCGAAGATTCCCGAGATCTCCTATGCGGCGTTCGCTGCCTGGATACTCGGTGTGGTCGTCGCCGTTGCTGCCAACGCCGGGCTGATCACGCTATCGTCGGTCCCGACTGTAGATGCGCTGCTCACCGCAGTGGTGATCTATTGGGGTATCGGCAAGCTCATCCCGGATCAGGCAATCAGCGCCGACGCCGGTCACTGAGTGTCAGCGGGCGAGTCAGCGACCATGCGCATTGGAATCGACGTCGGCGGCACCCACACCGATGCGGTCATCATGGATGGGGCGGAGGTCGTGGGTAGCACGAAGGCGCTCACCACCTCCGACATCCTGAGCGGCATTCGAGCGGCGTTGGACGAGGTGCTGCGTCAAACGGGGGCCGCGCCGTCGGCTATCGAGTGCGTCATGATCGGCACCACGCAGTTCACCAACGCGGTGGTGACGCGCAGCGGCCTGGCGCGAACCGCCGCGGTGCGCGTCTGTCTGCCTACCGGGAGCGCCGTACCGCCGATGGCCGACTGGCCGCCGGATCTCCGTTCGCAAATGGACGGCGGTGCTCACTTGCTCCATGGGGGGCATGAGTACAATGGCCGCCCTATTGCACCTCTCGATGCCAACGAGGTCAGCCGGGCGATCGAGAGCATCGACGCCTCAGGGGTTCGAGCGCTGGCAGTCACAGGGGTGTTTTCGCCGCTCACCCCCGACGTGGAGGATGAGATAGCGGCGCGATTTCACGACAGCATCGACGTCCTCGACGTTACTCGTTCCCACGAGCTCGGTCGCCTCGGCCTGCTGGAGCGTGAGAACGCGGCCCTGCTCAACGCCGGGCTCAAGCCGCTGGCGCGCCATGTGATCGGGGCCATGCGTGCGTCGCTCGACCAGGCCGGAATCGCGGCGCCGGTATACGTCAGCCAGAACGATGGGACGCTGATGGAGGCGGCAGCGGCGCAGGAACACCCAGTGCGGACGTTCTCATCCGGGCCCACCAACTCGATGCGCGGCGCCGCCTGGCTATCGGACGTCGACCGCGCCATCGTCATCGACGTGGGAGGCACCACGGCTGATGTCGGCATGCTGATCGACGGGTTCCCGCGCCCCTCCGGAACGACCGTCGAAGTTGGCGGAGTGCGGTTGAACTTCGGCATGCCCGACGTGTTGTCCATCGGTCTGGGAGGTGGCAGCATCGTGCGAGAATCGGGGGCCCGGGTGGGCCCCGATTCCGTCGGTCACGAGCTTGTCGAGCGTGCCCTCGTGTTCGGCGGCGACACGCTGACGGCAACCGATATTGGGGTCGGGGTGGGGCTGGCGCGGATCGGCGACCGCGCCCTACCGGATCTGGAGACCGGCGTGCTCGACGCCGCACAGCAGCGCATCCGCGCATCGCTTGCCGATGCGGTGGATCGCATCAAGACCAGCCCCGCGCCGCTGCCGTTGATCGCCGTCGGTGGCGGTGCTTTCCTGGTGCCCGACGACCTGCCCGGTATCAGCCGCGTGGCACGACCGCAGCATGCCGGCGTTGCCAACGCCATCGGCGCTGCCCTGGCGCAGGTCAGCGGTGAAGCCGAGTTGCTATACGCTGCCGGCGCCGACGCCCGGGACGCGGCGTTGGCCAGCGCTCGGCAACAAGCTACGCAGCGGGCGATCGCAGCCGGTGCGCGTCCCGGCACGGTCGAGATCGTCGATGTAGAGGAGGTCTCGCTGGCATACATGGCCGAGAGTACTACCCGCCTACGGGTCAAGGCGGTTGGCGATCTCGATCTGGACGAGATCGCTGTGAGGGACGTATGAGGATCGGCCCACAGCACCTCGTAGACCTGGCGGCCGGAGCCGCATTCCTGGGTACGGGCGGCGGTGGGGACCCGTACATCTACCGGTTGGCTACCGCCGCAGCGCTGCACGAGCACGGCGACGTGGAGCTGGTCAACCTCGACGATCTACCAGATAGCGCCGTTGTCATGTCGATCGGCGGTGCCGGCGCCCCGACCATCGGCCGTGAAAAGCTACCGAACGGGCTCGAGGGCCAGTGGGCGCTGCGAAAGCTCGAGGCCTACCTCGGCAAGCGCGCCGATGCCTTGATCGCCGCCGAGATCGGTGGCGGCAACGGCCTGGTGCCCATCCTGACTGCGGCGCATACGCGTCTGCCAGTGGTCGACGGCGACGGTATGGGTCGGGCCTACCCGGAGACCCAGATGATGACTTTCAGCATCTATGGGGTCTCCGCCACGCCGATGTCTGCGGTGGATGAGTTCGGCGACGGCGTCGTGATCACGGCCCGCGACTCGGTGACGGCGGAGCGCATCGTGCGCCAGGTCGGTCTGGCGATGGGTGGTCAGTGCATGTGTGCCGACCATGCCATGGACGCCGAGACAGCGCGCCGGGTGGCGGTCAAGGGCACGGTTACCCTCGCCCTCGAGCTCGGACGACAGATCCGCCAATCCGCGGATCTTGCCGCGTTCGTTGCCGCGTCCCGGTCGCACCTCGAGGCCGCTGGCTACGGCGCCGCGGTTCCGTTGCTCGAGGGCAAGGTTGTCGATGTGTCGCGCGATCTGGTCGGCGGCTACGACGTCGGGGTGGTGAAGCTCAAGTCGTTCACCACCGCACGAACGATGCAGATCATGGTGCGCAACGAGTATCTCGTGGCCATCGAGGAGGGCCGCTACATCGCTACGGTGCCGGACCTCATCTGCATCGTCGACAACGACACCCTCGAGCCCATCACTTCCGAGAGGATCCGCTACGGCCAGCGGGTGGCGGTAATCGGTGTCGGTGCACCGCCGACCTACCGCACTCCGGAAGCCCTCGCTGTGACCGGACCGCGGGCGTTCGGCTTCGATGTCGATTTCACGCCACTCGACAACACGAATTGAGGAGTGAGCGATGAGTGATCAGAAGAGCGATAAGAAGCTATCCCGACGAGCTCTCCTCGCAGGCGGCGCGCTGGTAGCCGGTGTGCCGCAATCGGGTTGGCCGGTTGCAACAAGTGCGGCCCCAACTGCAGGCATACACGTAGGAGGTACGACGACCACGACTGTGCTCAAGAACGCAACGATCGTCACGGTCGATCGATCGCTCGGTGTTCTGAACGATTGTGACCTGCTGATTGACGGCGAGCGGATCGCTGAGATGCGTCCCAGCATTGAGGCCGGCCAGGCACAGGTGATCGACGCCAGCGACATGATCGTCATGCCCGGCCTGATCAACGCCCACATTCACACCTGGGAAACCGTCCTGCGCGGCAGCGGCGCCGACTGGCACGATCACGAGTACTTCGAGGTCGTGCTGGGCATGCTGGGCGAACATTTCACACCGGACGAAATCTACCTCTCATCGCTTGTCGGAGCACTCAACCAGATCGATTCAGGCTGCACGACCATCTTCGAGTGGTTCCACAACACGGCCACACCGGACCATACCGATGCGGTCATCCAGGCCCTGGAGGAATCAGGGATCCGAGCGATGTTCGGCCATGGCACGCCCAAACCCAACCCGAAGCCCGGCGAGCCGCATTTCTCGGAAATTCCCCATCCCGCCCATGAGATCAAGCGACTACGCGAAGGCCGGTTTGCCGCTAACGGCGACGGCCTCATCTCGCTTGCCATGTGTATCCTCGGCCCCGATTACGCCGGGATCGACGTCAACCGCCACGACTTCGCCCTGGCGAGGGAATATGATCTGATGACCAGCGCCCATATCTGGGGCGGCGACAGCAGAAAGACGCCGGACGGCTATCAAACCATCGTCGCTGAAGGGCTGATGGATCCCCGCCACAACGGCGCACACGCAAACTTCATCGATGATGATGAAGTCAGATTGCTGGTCGATCTGGGTGGCTCGATCACCGCGACTCCGGCCATTGAAGTGGGCGTGCCGAGGCCGCCGCAGATCAGCCAGGTGATTCGTGCCGGCGGCAGGCCCTCGATTGGGATCGACACCGAGATCGAATGCTCCGGCAGCATGTTCGACACCATGAAGGCGGCGGATCAGTTGCAGACCGCATTTGATTCGATCACCGCCTATGACCCCTCAGCGGTGCGGGAAAGCAGCGGACGGCCCGATATCGATGGCATCGTCACCGCCCATGACATCACCACTTCGTCGCTCGACGTGCTGGAATGGGCGACCATCAACAATGCCCATGCGCTTGGGCTGGCTTCCCAGACGGGTTCATTGCTGCCGGGCAAGAAGGCTGACCTCGTCCTGTTGCGACGTGGCGATCTCAACCTCTTTCCGGTCACCGACCCGGTGCAGAGCATCGCTGTGCACGCCAACCAGTCGAACGTCGATACGGTGTTCATCAACGGCGTGCTGATGAAACAGCACGGCCGACTTCTGTTCGACCAGAAGGCTCTGGCTTCGATCCGGACCCGTCTGGAGGCCGCACGTTGGCGCCTGTTTAATCTCGCGACAGAGTTGGGGCGGCCGCTCGGCTGATCCCGCTACGCGCGGCGCTTCTGAGGCTCAAACGGGCGAGGTTCAGGGCGTCGAAGTCGGACAGGGCGGCGCGTAAGTCCCGATCAGAAAAAAGATGGCGGAGGGGGTGGGATTCGAACCCACGTGCCGGGTTTTTACGCCGACAACTCGATTTCGAGTCGAGCGCGTTACGGCCGGACTTCGCTACCCCTCCGGGCTCGCGGTCGAGTCCGCCTAGGATAGCATCGGGGCACGTTTTTGCGCCCCGCATCGACGCCCACGAGACTCGCCGGAGGTCGATGAGGCGAAGGTGTTGAATTCGGCAACGATGTGGCCGCCGCGTGCCCCGAACCCCTCGACGGCGTCGATTTCGGCGTCCTTGAGCCCACCGCAGATCATCGCCGAGTAGTCGAGACCCGCCATGTTTGGGCGGTCGCTCTCGTAGTCGCCCCGATAAACGCCTTAGCTGTCGGCCAGGTAGAGCATGTTGGCGTTGGCTAAATGGCGCGGCTCCAGGTCCTCCCAGGTGCCGTGAGTCTCCGCGTTGTCGGGATCCGGGCTGAACCCGACATAGTTTGGTCCAGTTGTCAGCCGCGCTCACCTGTCGCGCTGGCCACCTTGTCGTGTCTCATCACCCAGAACAGCGCCGCGTGCTCGCGATAATCAGGGTGTGGCACGGTCTTGTCGACCACCAGCACGCGCCATGGTGAGGCGTCCTTCAAGTACCAGCGCACCGGTGCTGCGCCACAACTGAAGACGGTCGCCAGCATCAGTCCGATCCCCACCAACAGGTCGAATCGGCGCAATAGCTTCATGAGGGCTCCCCCTGGACCAGCCGTAGTCGGACGGTAACTTCCGTTCCGTCGGCGGGCAATATGCCCGGGCGAACGCTGAAGTGTGGTCCACCGGCGACGAAGTCGCGCACCGTATAGCGCGCGTTGCCCACCTTGCTGCCGGGGCAAGAGTAGAGGCATATGACGCAGCCGGAGTGCCAGGCATCGATGTTGGCGCGATGGCCGCCGAAGCGCATGTCGAAGCCGCGATCGCCGGCGTCGTCGAGGATGTCATCAAGGGTCAGCGGTCGATCCGAACCGGGAAACAAGAACTCCAGCTCCACCCTCGGCCCCTCGATGGTTCGATCGGGAGCCGGATCCGCGGCGTCATGGCGTTGCTCCCATGTGTCGATGGCGAGCCCGTTACCTGGGACCGCGCCGAGCGACTCGAGCGCGTCGATGACTTGAACGTCTCCTACGCCGGCGACGAAGAGCGCGTGGTCGGTGGCTCGCCCGCCGCGCCACACCACGAGGTGGTAGCCGGCGATGTCACCCTGCCCAAAGGCGCCCGACCGAACGATCGCTGGAAACTCGACGGTGTTGCCGCCGACGAGTCGGACGGTGCCAGTTGGCGTCGGTGCGCACGATGCGAGGCTGAGGTGCGCTGTGATCGTGGCGGCGAGTAGCCAACGGCCTGGCGTGGACAATCTCAAGCGGTTTCTCTCCTGCGGTGCGACGTACCGACTGCGTTAATACTAGTGCTGCCCCCCCCAATACACCTGCCCGTAGGGTAGCGAGCGCTACAGGCGTACTACTATTTTTGGGGCGCAGCACTAGGCTGAGCGGAGCGATGATCGAATCACTGTTTTTCGTCCTGGCGCTGATTGGCCTGCTGGTTTCCACGTACTTCACCGCGGTGGCCTACCGTTGGATGCGGCCCGATTCGCGTTGGGTCCCGCCGTTCTGTCGACTCGACGAAGGCATCTGCACGCTGGTGGTGTTCACCCCGCAGGCGCGCCTGTTCGGCCTGCCCAACTCACTGCTCGGGCAGGCGTACTACTCGGCGTTGCTCATCGGTGTGTGGCAAGGCGCTGCTCTGCAGCGGCCCTGGGTGTTCGGCTACCTGGCGGTTGCAGCTGTAACGGTCGCATTGGCTTTGTACCTGTCGTATTCGCTCGTATACGTGCTGCGCATCCGCTGTGTGCTTTGCTTCGCCAGCCACGCGATCAACGTGGGGCTCTTCTTGCTGCTGCTGGCGACGTTGTAGCTGCAGCACTTTCACCATGGCCTGCTAGGCCACGAGCAGATCTGCTAGCCTCAGTGCCACCAGACCCACGGCGAGCCCGGCGAGCACGTCAACCACATAGTGGTAGCGGCCGTATACGGTGCTTACGAACATCAGGCCGCCGATCACGCCGCCGATCAACGCTCCGCCCGGTCCCCAGATCCGCCAGCACCAGACCATGAAAACGAGGCAGGTTGAGCTATGCGCACTCGGCATCGCGCCGCCTTTGTGGGCCGTCGAGCTCCACATGATCCGGTTGGTCCAGTCGGTGATCAGATAACCGGGCAGCCGCCGCTCGGCCTCGGGTAGCAAGCCTTCGGAGACCAGGGCCCATCGAGGTCCCCAGAGCGGAACCCAGGGATAGGCCGAGTAGCTGATCACGTAGCCTATGCACACGGCCAGCCCCATGGCCTCGAAGCGTTGATAATCCCCCGCAGCGTAGAGCGCCAGGCCGAGCACTGGCGTGTAGAGCACATACAGCCAGTAGGAAACGCTCATCAGCTCGGTGAGCCAGGCGGGTCGGTGGCGTCCGAGCCACAAGCTGGGGTTGCCGAATAGCCGCTGCTCCAAGTCGATGAGCGGTCGGTCGTATGAGAACTCCGGTGGGTGCATGAGATGCAGCGTGTGTCCTGCCCACGAGTAGGCCCACCAGAAATAGACGATTGGCAACCACAGCCGCGCGAAGACCAATGCGCCGCTCGAGCTCCCCGAATCGACCTGCGCTGTGGTGGCTAGCCCGCCGAACCCGATAGCAATGAGCAGGTTCACGGCATGTATGCGCCGTCGATTGGGCACCGGACGTCGAGCCAGCGCATGGTGCAGGGAGTTCACCAGCGCGAAGGGGATGGTCAGCAAGCAGAGAAGGGTGCCGATCTGCAGCGACAAGGCAAGAGGCTCCACAAGAATGAGCTCGACCTGGCGTGAGCGTGACGATGATCTTATGTGTTGCAGGCCAAGGCAGGTGCCCTTGGAAGCGAGCTTGGATTGCGCACTGGAACCTACGACAGCACTCCGCCGCACGAGATTTCACCACCGAAGACACTGTATGGGCCTGTACAGCGCTCCTTCGCCTTACTAACCTGATTAGGAGATACTGGGGCGGTCGAAGATCTATTAGACGCCAGCAGCGGGGGCCGGCTGGCGTCGCACACAGAGCGGGGTGGGAATGTTCGACGCGCGTTTGAGACCCGTGGCAGCGCTTTGCCTCATCATTGCGCTGGCTTCCTCGGTGCCGGCGTACGCTCAGGACGTGGCCGCGCCGCCGCCGCCGAGCAGGGCCTGGACCAACGAGGCGCAGCTCGGATTGGTCAGCGCTGCCGGAAACAGCGCCGGCACGACGCTGGTGGTTACCAATCGGTTCACCTTCAACGGGGACTATTCTGAGACCATCATCTTCGGGGAGATCTTCCGTTCCAGCTCGACGCAGCGCTTCTTGACCAATCGTCCGAACGGTACGGTGCGCGAGACGCTGAGCAGCGAGACCACGGGACAGCGTTACGAGTTCGGCGTCAAATACCGGCGAAATTTCGTCGGTAACATCTTCTGGTTCCTCGGTGGTGACTGGTTTCGCGACCGCCGCGCCGGAATCGACAGCCGGCTCATGGGCCACGCTGGTCTAGGTGTACGTTTCCTCGAGAACGCCAGGACGGCGATCGTCGGTGAAGCGGGAGTGGGCATTACGCGGGAAACTCAGGTGTTGTTGCCAGAGGACACCTACGTGACCGGTCGTCTGGGTCTCGATATCAAGCTGGGGCTTTCCGACACGGCCGAGTTCAGCGTCGGCGGCGAGTTTATTACCAACCTGTGGCACAGCACCGACTATCGCTTCAATGGCCGCGCCGCCATCACCGCTCACATGAGCCGGCTCTTCGCTTTGCGCCTCAGCGGCATCTTGCGAACGGACAACGTGCCGCCGGTCATGATCATCGACATCAATCCGGCCAACCCGCCGGCGCCGTTCGTCGTCGAAGGCAGCGATCGCTTGATCCTCGGCTCGGTGGTGATGACCTTCTAGAAGGTTGGTGCTCGGAGAGCCCAAATCGCCGTAACCAGACCTACTACACTTTCACAACCGCCTGCCAGGGTAGGCTGCAGCACCGGAATACAATACCGTTGAGCCGCGCCGACGAAGCCCGCCAACTATCCAGACCCCGCAACGGAACCAGCATGCTCGAACTTTCGCTACGCCCCTGTCGATTCGCCCTCTGTCTACTGACGGTCGCCGCATTCGGCTGCGGGCCGGCAGAGCTCGCCACGCCCACCGCGGATGAGATCGAGGCGCTGCTGGACGGCACCTTTCCGCGTGCCGCAGGCCTGGTGGAAGTGCGCGGCGTAGAGCGAATCGAGAACCGCGTGCGGGCTCGTGCCGAGTACGCCGGCTCCGACGTGACCGTGCTGATGGTGGCCGGGGAGTCGGCCTGGATAGTCGATGGTGCCGAGATGGGCGGCAGCGTCTATACGACCGATCAGCTGCATTCCATCGGTGACACGCTGGCCCTCCTGCAAGGGGTCTCCGATGCGCTGGCGGTGTTTCGCGCCGAGACCGGAACGTATCCATCGCTGGAGGATCTGGTGGGCCTCCGCGAGCTCGTGCCCGACTACTACTCGCCGGATGCCGGATTCGACGACGGGTGGGGCAACGGCCTGCGCTACAGAATGCAGGAGGACGAGTACACGTTGACGTCGGACGGTCCGGATGGTCGCGGGGGTACGACCGACGACCTGTTCCTCATCACCGGCCCGGGCGAGGAAACAGCGGGCTCGGAAGAGTAGTCCGCTAGCCCGCGTCGGCGCTGGTGCGCAGCTCCCTGAAGAACGCGCGCAGAGGTTCGCCACATTCGTCGGGATGTGTAGCGTGTCGCACCTCGCGCAGATGCGGCGTCAGCGCCGGGTCCGGAAGCTCGAGCGCCGAGCCGCAGGCGCCGTAGCGTGGATCCCGTGCGCCGTAGATAAGGCGCTCTACGCGCGCCATGATGATTGCGCCGAGGCACATAGGGCAGGGCTCGAGCGTCACCACCAGGGTCGATCCATCGAGGCGCCAGTCACCGGAGATGCGACCGGCCTCTCGCAGCACCAGAATCTCGGCGTGTGCCGATGGGTCGTCGAGCTGCTCGGTTCGGTTGTGGCCGACGGCGATCGGCTCGTCGTCTCGCAGTAGGACCGCGCCGACGGGCACCTCGCGCTGCGCGGCTGCCTCGCCCGCCTGGGCGATCGCCAGACACATCCAGGCGTCGATATCCGGGAGACTCGTCATGCCGAGCAGACCATAAGACTTCCCCGCGGTCTGCCAAAAGTACGAAGCGCGCCCCGGAGGACTCGAACCTCCAACCTCCTGGTCCGTAGCCAGACGCTCTGTCCAATTGAGCTAGGGGCGCACTTTGATGAAGCTATGACCGAGTCGGCAAGCATAGCATCGTGGTTTTCGGGCGGCAAAACGCAACATCGTCCGCTGCAACCTAATTGCCGCTCGGTCTGCTGAGCCCTGCTAAGCTCAGGCGTAGCGGGGGTGGGACTCGATGCGATCGAGAGTGTTGGTGGGCTTGCTCGCGGTTGTTGCGGTGGTGCCGGTTCAGGCGCAATCGGAGCTCGACGCGCGACTGCGAATGGCGGTATCCAAGCTTGAACAGGGCGACGCCATTAACGCTCTGATTGATATCGAGGCGATGCTCGCCCGCGATGACCGCTACAGGCCCGCCTACGATCACCTCGGTCGCACACAGGTACAGCTCGGCGACGATCTGGGGGGCCAAGGCCTCTTTCCTCCGCGCTGCAGAGCTCAATCCCGGCGACGCTGAGCTCCACTACCTCATTGCCACCGTGGGATGGCAGCTGGCCGACTTCGGGGCTGCCTGGACGCACGGTATCGCT
>Ga0315339_1000292_pt1 | contig 72612 bp, 69 predicted proteins | sample ASW17metaG_FD_204514 | JGI IMG/M metagenome (GOLD analysis project Ga0315339, IMG submission 204514) | Ammonia-oxidizing marine archaeal communities from Pacific Ocean, United States - ASW #17 | ecosystem: Environmental > Aquatic > Marine > Oceanic | place: USA: California | collected 2016-12-05 | reverse complement strand
TGCACCTCGGCGTTGGCTAGTCGAAGCGTGCTCGCCCGGCCGTCAAATCTCGTGACCGTACGTCCGTCGAGCTGGTCGAGTACGTCGTCGAGATCTTGGGCAACGAAGTTGATTAAGGGGGGCATGGCTTGAAGCGCTTCGCCGTCGGTGAACGCGCGACTTTCCCGCACGGCCTCCTCCGCTAAAATCTGGTTGCGCCCTCGTGCCGCGGCAAGCGAACGAGCATAGGCGGCCGTGTCAGAGACTGCCTTTTCGGCCATCGTGTCGTCGACTGACTCGCCTGTTCCTGACACAGGGTGGGCAGCGCCGATGTGGGTGCCTGGTGCCATGACCGCGACATCGGCGGCAAGCGCGATTACGAAACCAGCTGAAGCCGCGCGCGAACCCGACGGCCCCACGAAGACCACAACAGGCGCGCGTGACGTGATCATCCGGGAGACGATGGCGCGCGTCGAGTCGAGCAGTCCGCCAGGCGTGCGGAGGATAAACACGACCACGTCAGCATCGGAGGTGTCCGCCAGATCGATCGTTTCGATCAGAAACTCCGCTGAAATCGGGTGGATGATGCCGTCGAATTCGGCGACAAGGGCCAGCGGGCGGTCTGGGGCTTGGGCGTCCAGGCCCCCGGAGGTAACGCCGGCGGAGAGGAGTGCCACGGCGAGAAGAACATTACGTAAACGCCGCATCAGTGGATTGTAGCCGGAGAAACTGGATTCGGCGGCTGTTCTGTGGCGGGATTAAGGGTTCGTGCCAGAGCAGTAGAGCGACCGTAGCGTCAATTCCCGGTGGTCAAGGCCCGCCGCCTTGTCGAGTAGGCGAACGAGGGGCGGAAGGTCGACATCGAAACGCCACTCGTCGGCCCTCCCTCCGGCCGCCGTGATTCGAGATGCAGTCTGGTCCCACCAAGGCGTGATGCTGCGCGCGATTGGCTCGATCACGAGAATTCTTGTTCCGTGGGCTGCTGCCTCGATCAGTTGATTTTCTATCTGGATTCGCAGTGCGTTCGGTAGTTCATTCAGTACGTATGCCGCCACGATCGCTGTGCCCGCCACCGGTGTCGGTAGTTGTGTGACGTCGCCGCGCCGTGCTCGCCCGGTAAGTCTCAGTTGCCGGTAGGTCCATCTGGTCTCTTCGACCGCCCAAGGATGGCGATCGATTCCAGTCACTGTTGGCGTGTCGGCGGCGGCGAGTGCCCAGGCGGCACCAGCCGCACCGGTACCACAGCCGATGTCGAAGATGGCGCGCGGCGACGGGACCTCGGCCTTGAGGGCTCGCACAGCGAGGGAGGTAGCGAGGAAGTGGAGCGGTGCGTAGAACAGCGCGAACGCGGCGCGTTTACCGGCGCTCTCCATTACACGGGGCACCGCATTGTGCCGACGTTGTACGTAGGCGGACGATAACGCTCGTAGTGCCCTGGTGATCTCAGGTACGCGGAAGTTGGAAAGATGACGCGCCTCAAGCGCGGCAACCCATTCAACCGGGACCTGGGAACTTTCGATGTGCAGTCTGTCGGTTGTCACAGTTCAGAGGCGTCCGGTTCTCCCGCGGGGAGATGGCCACTAGGCGAGTCCGGTGATCGTGCGCTGGTGCGCGGTGTTTTCTTCCGGGCATCGTCATCTTTGTAATCAGCGGGCGTTCTCGCACGGTGTACCACTCACGGTGACGAGGAGGATCAGTGGTCGTCGGCCGCGCCGTACGAGAACATGTGCAGTACCCCGAGGTATTGACACGAAACTTCCGGCGTTGAGCGGAGTGTCGACGTCACCGGTTCGTGCCGCGCCCTCGCCCGCGATTACGTAGTAACTCACTTCTGCGGTCTCGTAGAGGCGCTGGGGCTGGTCTTGATTGAGTTGCACGAGAGTGTTCCGAGTGTTTCCGCTGCACGATACAAGCGTGTCGCGGCGGGGCTGATTATTGTCGATTAACTCCTGCTCGACGAGATCCACTAGCGACATTGTTCGTGGCGCGCCCACTGGTCCTACGAGAGGTTCGACGGGTGGCGCCGGTTCAGGGGCTGGCGGGGCGGCGTTGAGCGTGATGTCGACGGTCGCCGTTTGGCCAGCCTCAAGCGCGATCTCCTTCTCGAAAGACACGACACGTGCGCCGCTGAATCGGACACGATACGTGCCAGCGAGCATCCCGGCAAAGTTGATTTGCCCACTGTTATTCGTCTCGCCACCGCGATCCGAGGCGCCGAGTACATCCACCTCGACTCCGGGTAACGTGGCCCCTTGCGCATTGGTGACCGTTATAGCTATTTCTGAACGGACCTGCGCCGTCTGTGCGTACGTGGCGGCACCCGTCAAGACGAACATGATCGTGATGAGCTGCCGCACCGCGCGAGTATAATCGGCTCTGGCCGCCAGGGGTATCCCAGTCAGGGATTGAGACAGACTCTTGGAGCCTGATCCGGTTTGTACCAGCGAAGAGCGTGACCTCGACTTGTGAGTGACTTCATGATTGATTTTTCTACGGCATATCCGAATTCCAGGAAGATCTACGACACGCTTACCGTGCCACTGTCACCAGGGGGAGCTGCGATTGATGTGAAGGTCCCCAGGCGCGAGGTGACGCTAGGCGGCGGCGAGGCTCCGGTGCGGTTGTATGACACCAGTGGCCCGCTAGGGCACGACGTGCGCGAGGGCCTGCCAAAACTACGGCAGGGCTGGATCGATGCCAGAGGCGTAACGGGTACAATAGGCACACAGCTTTCATACGCACGGCGCGGGGAGATCACTCCTGAGATGGAGTTTGTCGCGGCGCGCGAAGGGTTGCCAGCGGAGTTTGTGCGGGAGGAGATTGCGCGCGGGCGTGCGATCATCCCCGCTAATATCCGCCACCTCGAACTTGAGCCGATGATCATCGGTCGAAATTTCCTAGTAAAAATCAACGCTAACATCGGCAACTCTGCCGTTCAATCGTCGATCGAGGACGAAGTTGAGAAGCTCCAGTGGTCGACGCTCTGGGGTGCCGACACGGTGATGGATCTCTCGACGGGCGAGGACATTCATGAAACGCGTGAATGGATCATCCGGAATTCTCCTGTTCCGATCGGCACGGTGCCGATCTATCAAGCACTTGAGAAGGCTGGTGGTCGGCCTGAGGACCTCACCTGGGAGATGTACCGCGACACACTCGTCGAGCAGTGCGAGCAGGGGGTGGACTATTTCACCGTGCACGCTGGTGTGCTACTGCGCTATGTGCCGATGACCGCTAAGCGTCTTACTGGCATCGTGTCGCGTGGTGGCTCCATTCTGGCGAAATGGTGTCTGGCGCACCACCAGGAAAACTTCCTCTACACGCACTTCCGAGAGATCTGCGAGATCATGCGCTCCTACGACGTATCTTTTTCGCTCGGAGACGGTTTGCGGCCCGGCTCAATTGCCGATGCGAACGATGAAGCGCAGTTCGCCGAGTTGAAGACCCAGGGTGAGCTGACGCGAATCGCGTGGGAGTATGACGTCCAGGTCATGAACGAAGGCCCCGGTCACGTGCCCATGCATCTTATTAAGGAGAACATGGAAAAGCAGCTTGAGTGGTGCGACGAAGCGCCGTTCTATACCCTCGGGCCGTTGACGACCGACGTCGCGCCAGGTTACGACCACATCACGTCCGCGATCGGGGCAGCAATGATCGGATGGTACGGCACGGCCATGCTTTGCTATGTCACTCCGAAAGAGCATCTTGGGCTGCCTGATCGCGACGACGTCAAGGCCGGCGTGATCGCCTACAAAATTGCGGCACACGCGGCGGATCTCGCTAAGGGACATCCACTCGCACAGGTGTGGGACGATGCTCTGTCGAAGGCGCGGTTCGATTTCCGGTGGGAGGATCAGTTCAACTTGGCAATGGACCCGGCCACTGCTCGTGCGTATCACGACGAGACGCTTCCGGCGGATGGCGCCAAGGTGGCCCATTTTTGTTCGATGTGCGGTCCCAAGTTCTGCTCGATGGAGCTGACGCAGCAGGTGCGCGACTACGCGGCGAAGAACGCGATCACCGACATAGATGCGCTTCGCGTCGGCATGGAAGAGAAGTCAGATGAATTTCGTCGCAAGGGCGAAATCTACGTGAAGAGCTAGCGCTTTCTCGTTTGGTGCCGTCGATGGTGGGCGGCCGTGTCGCTCCACCAGTTGTTGCAGTTTGCTTCGTGTAGGTGGACTGCTCACAAGAGTGATCACGTGGCTAAGATACTTGTAACCGGAGGCGCGGGTTTCATCGGCGCCAATTTCGTTCGCTACACACTTGACAATCTCCCCCAGCACCAGATCACCGTTCTCGACGCACTGACCTATGCTGGCAGTCGTGCGAACCTCGAAGGGGTCGAAGATCGCATTCGATTCGTTGAGGGCTCGATTCTCAACGAAGCGGTGCTGGAGCCGCTCGTTCGAGAATGTGACATCGTCGTCCACTTCGCGGCCGAATCGCATAATGACAATTCGCTTGACGATCCATTTCCCTTTGTCGAAACGAACATTATCGGTACGTTTCGGGTCCTTCAGGCCGTTCGTAAATTCGAGAAACGTCTTCATCACGTCTCCACCGACGAGGTCTATGGGGACCTCTCGCTCGACGACCCGGCGAAATTCACCGAGGCTACGCCGTATAGTCCATCGAGCCCTTATTCTGCTTCGAAGGCCGGATCGGACATGCTCGTTCGTGCGTGGGGGCGGTCGTTCGGCCTCCACATGACGATCTCTAACTGTTCGAATAACTACGGTCCGTATCAGCATGTCGAGAAATTCATCCCACGCCAGATCACAAACGTGCTCTCTGGAGATACGCCGAAGCTCTACGGTGAGGGCCTGAACGTTCGAGATTGGGTTCACGTCGACGATCACAACAGCGCGGTTCATGTGATTCTCGAGAAAGGACGCAGTGGTGAGACATATTTGATCGGCGCGGACGGCGAACTGAACAACTGTCAAGTTATCGAGATGATTCTCAAGGCGCTCGGTAAGAAGGCTGGGGATTACGAAAGAGTGCGCGATCGCGCCGGCCACGATCTCCGTTATGCGATCGATTATTCCAAGCTGCGTGATGAACTTGGTTGGAGGCCTAGTTTCACGAAGTTCACGGACGGACTGAAGCAGACGATTGACTGGTACGCTGCGAACGAGCGCTGGTGGCGTCCGCAGAAAGAGGCGACCGAGGCGAAGTATCGACAGAGGGGCCAGTAGCGTCGCTTAGAGTCACGAATTTCCGGAGGCAGCCGGTGCTCCATGCACGGGCGGAGTTGGGTAACTACTCAGGGATCGGCGGTGGCGCTGGGACGACCATGATGATCGATGGAAATCGTTCGGGCTCGGCACCTGGCGTGGGGTTCGGGTAGCCCTCGCTGTTCCACGTCCAGTCCTTGATCGTAACCCCGGGCGGAAACGCCATCGTTTCATTTCTGAATCGACCCACTTCGAACATATACGTGGGCGGCTCGTCGAAAATTTGGTCTCCGCGTTCGTCGAGCAATGTCCGATAGTAGGAGATCAGACTCGTATAGGGCGCCGTTGTACCGAAAACATAATATCGCTGCGCAAGGCCCGCGTCGTACGACGCAATAAATTTTGCTGTTGGGTAAATTGGGAACCCGAGGATGGCTTCCGTTGGTATCTGCGGGTCCGTCTGAACTAGTCCGGTCGGCGATGCTTGCGGTGCTTCTGCGGTTGGAGTCTGTGACGGAGGTGCTGTTTGTTCCGGAGCGGTGGCTTCCGATGGAGGAGCTGTTTGTTCCTGAGTGGTAGCTTCTGATGGAGGTGCTGTTTGTTCCGGAGTGGTAGCTTCCGACGGAGGTGCCGTGCTCGGTCGGGGAAACGGTTGTGGTGTTTGCCCAGAGGGGGCGGCCACGATCGTCAGAAGCACGGAGAGACAGATTCCCAGTCGCGTCATACATTCATTATAGAGGTGACGCTGCTATTTAGGCGCACACGTCGCCATTTCGCGTGAGGTGGTTGCCCTACTGGTGTACCCGGTGGGAGTGGGTTACGCGTGTTCCACGGAACGCCAATAGTCAAGAATATCGTCGAGCGTACGATCAAAACTGATCCGGGGTGCCCAACCTGTATCCGTGCGCAAGCGAGTCGCGTCGCCGATCAACACTGGAAGATCGTTAGGTCGAAAGCGCGCTTGATCCAGCACTATTTCAACAGCGCTACGCGAGCGGGCCACCAGCGCGTTGAGGACAGTGCGCATCTGTCTGCTGATCCCGGACGCTACGTTGTAAATCGTTCCAGGTATACCGTGTTCCATTAACAACGCGTAGGCACGTACCATGTCACGTACATCGGTCAAATCGCGGTGTGTGTCGAGGTTGCCGACTCGGATGACCGCTACGGCCCCACCCTGTTCGATCTGGGCGATCTGCCGTGCCATCCCAGCCACGGCAAACGCTGGGCTTTGTCGAGCACCGATGTGGTTGAATGCACGCGCGACAACGACTTCAATACCGTCTTCGAGCAATGCTCGGACAGCAAGCTGCTCCTGCGCGAGCTTACTCACGGCGTACGGACTCGCTGGCCCCATCGGGGAATCTTCCACGAGTGGCATCGTTGATGCGGCGTAGACATTTGCGGAGCCTGGAATGACCACACGGCAAGGCGTGCCGGTCCGACGAAGGGCGTCGAGGAGGTAGTGAGTAGTGAGCACATTACTTGCCATCGGCAGAGCCGTATCCTGCCAAGAATGACCTACATGCGCAGCACCGGCGCAGTGGTAGACAGCGGTTGGCTGAAGCGTCAGGATCTCTTTCCGAACGCGCTCGCGATCCAGCATGTCGACACGTGCCCATTGCGCAAGACCAGTGACCTCAGAGGTTGACGCCGACCGCGACCAACCAGTGAGATTGCTGTGTCCGGCGAGGTGTTCAAGCAGGTGGCTGCCGGCAAATCCGGAGGCGCCAGTTACGAGCACAGTTGGCGTGGCATTCGTCACGCACTTAGCCTTTCAGCTGTCAGGTTCGCGCTGAGGACTGGAGCGGTCATGTCAGGGTCCGGCGCCCATGAGACCGCCGAATGCACCGAACAAATTGGCGAACGTGCCGAGGCCCGCCAGCATAAAGGAGATGTTAAAGCGACGGTCGGAAGCGATAGGGAAGTGTGAGCTGGACTGCGGGTACTTGAACTTTTGAAAGTCAGCCTGGACTCCACAGCATTGGGCCAGGTATGACATGCCGATCGTTTGGCTGAGGATCCCGGCGCGGCCAATGTCCCAGGTAAGTGCGTACGCTCCGCGTGCACGGCCCTCCAGCATATTTAGCGCTGTGCTCCACGAGAGCGAGCTCTCAGGCCTGGATAGAAGATCCCTTCGGTAGCGGCTGTAGTTGACGGTTGTGGTGCCCTGTCCAAATTGAGCGGTGGTACCCGTCGTGATGACGTGCAGGCCTTCGCCTTGGAGGTCGTACTCCAACCGTGTGGTCGAGTCGAAGCGCGGGCTTGGAGTCACCTTGATGCTGAGCGCGACATCGGACACATTGATCGCTTCGGACCGAAAATTGGTGCTCACGTACTCGTTGTCGTTTAGGCTCGCTCCCGGTGTCAGATAAGCCGTTTGCTGGATGCCTATCGTCAAAAACTGAATGGTCGAACCCGCTGAGCCGTCGAGTGTACGGGCTCGATAGAGCACTCGGTTGGTGATGCCATACGTGAAGCGGGTCGCACCCCCGAGTACGACATCTGTCGAGTCAGAGAGCGTCAGCACGCGCTCGGAATTGTAGATGGCTGGGACGTAGTCGAGCGAGAAAGTCGGTTCGATGAGGTGCTTCATGCGCTCGCTGAACCCGCTGCCAGGGGTATCCCATATCTTGGCCAGTACAGGTCCGACGACATCCGCACGAAGCGAGAGGTAATTGCGCGTTATAGCTTCCTCGGTGATGCGTCCAGACAGATCAGCGCTGCGCGTGTAGTGCGTCGTGCGATACGATGCGCTCGTGTTCAGCGTCAAAAACCTCAATCGAGATAGCGCAACCCGTAGTGTGGGCAGGACGTCGAATCGGGCGAGGCTCTTGTCGCTGGTGACGATCCCATCGGTTGTTTGCCTGAACGGAAGATAGGCGAAGTCGCTGGTCACCGAACCGTAGACTGGAAGCCCGAAGAGGCGCCGAGGTGCGACAGCAGCCGTGACTCGAGGGCTTCCGCCGTAGAGTTGTGACGTATCGTCTCCTGTGAAGGTTTCGACGCGTTGAAAGAGCGCACTTGTGGTCAGGCCGCCCCATGTGCCGGCGACCCCAGCTTCTATTGTGCGTGTCGCATTCGATGCCTGGAAAACGTTCTGCTGATACAGCTGCTGGGCGATCAGACTTGAGGAATAGTCGACGCGCTGATGCAGTCGTATCGATGTGCCGATCCTTTGGCTGCCGGTACCGGTTAATTGGTAACTTGATTCTGCCGGCAGAGTCGCAACGTGCCCCGATTGGTTAAACTCAGCCTCACGTTGGTTGAGTGCATAGACGCGGAACGTGCCGTACGATGCCCCGTTTGCAACCCATCGGTATTCAGCACCAGCGCCCTGGCCGGTTCGGCTGAACCAGTCGTGGAACAAGGTAACATCCTGACTACGACCGAGCGCCCAGAAGAACGCATTGCTAAGGCTCTGGCCACGGAAGGTTGACGCTCCATACGTGGGGAGTAGGAATCCCGTCGCGCGTTCGTCGTCCCCCAGTTTCAGGGGGTAGTAGAGCACGGGCAAATAGAAGAGCGGCACGCCTTTCACGCGAAGAAAAATGTTGCGCGCGACCGCGTAGTCACTCAAGTTGATGACAACCGAGTTACTGGTCACCTCCCAGCGCGGCGTCGGTTGTACACAGGTGCTAAATCCTCCCTTCGAGAGTCTGTACGACCGGGCGCTGAGCTTCTCGATCGTATCGCCGTAGAAGTAGACTTCCGGCTCTTGCCCGGCGAAAAGTGCCCTATCAACCGTATCGCCCATCGACAGGATGCCAGACGCCTGATAAAACGTGCCCGTGCCTGTACCGATGTCGAACTCGGCCCGCTCGGCGGCGATACGTCCTTCCGCGTTGGTAAAGACGACATTCCCGGTGGCGACGAGGCGTAGGGTCGGTTTACTGAAGATGTCGATCTCATCGGCGAAGAACTTCGTGCCGGAGTCGCTTTCGATTTCGACCTGCCCGGTGAGGCGCACGTGGTCCGCCGAGACCTGCTCAAGGCGCCACTGAGTTGAATTGGTAATAAGCGAGAGAGGTGTATCGGGCAACGGCGTCGCTGTTTCGGGCGTGGGTGTCTGTGCGAAGACAGGCGCGTTGTACGCGCACAGAGCAAAACAGAGCAGGAGCCGGGAATACACCATGGCTATGGAGGTGAATCACCGCAGGATAGCACGCCGCCTGAGGCCTTCGCGAACCTCGCCGACCACCAACAGTGAACCCGCAACGCACACGGTGCCGCAACGCGCGAGTGCGTCCTCTACTGCTTGTGTCGGATTCGGCTCCGCGCACACCGGTATCGATGGTTCTGTAGCGATGATGCGTGCCGCTAGTTCATCTGCTGGAATCGCGCGGGTGGTATTCGCTGTCGTCGTCACGACAGACGACACAACGGGCAGCAAGGCACCAACGATGCCCTCGACATCTTTATCGCGCATAACGCCGATTACCAATGCTGGCCGTTCAGGGTGCTGGCGATCAAGATGGTCGGCGAGGGTTCGTGCCCCGTCTACGTTATGTGCCGCATCGAGTAGCACTTTCCCACCGTCGCGTAGGCTGACCAGTTCAAGGCGGCCGGGCCAATCGACGTGAGTGAGTCCACGTTCAATCGCGTCTCGTGTCACGCTGACACCGTGGCGTTCGGCTGTTTCGAGTAGACGAATGGCGACAAGGGCGTTGCCGATTTGGTGCTCACCTCGCAACGCGAGAGATAGTGGCCCGTAGCGATTGTTCTGTGTCTCGATGATCACGGCGCTGCCCGCACCCTCTGGCTCGCGCGTGATGCGAGTGCCGTCGACTGCATTGATCACCTGCGCACGTTCGATGTCGGCCACATCCTGGACGACGCGGCAGGCCTCGGCTGGTAATGCACCGATCACCACATCCATGCCTGGCTTGATGATACCGGCTTTTTCGAACGCGATTCTTTCGATCGTTTGGCCAAGCCACTGCTGGTGGTCGAGGCCAATCGACGTGATGGCACCGGCGACAGGGGCGATGACGTTGGTCGCGTCGTATCTGCCGCCGAGGCCAACCTCGATGACGGCAATGTCCACGCGCGCGCGACGGAATACCTCGAATGCGATGGCAGTGGTAGCTTCGAAGAACGTGAGACGCATCGGCAGGCCGTCGGCGCCACGCAACGAGTCGGCACAATCGAGCACGTCACTAGCGGCTTCACTCAGAGAGTCAGGGGTTGGCGGCGAGCTCTCAACAATGAACCGTTCAGCCAGATCGACAAGATGAGGAGAGATGTACCGGCTCGCACGGACGCCAGTGGCTACCAGAGCGGCGTGGACCATGGCGGTGACGGAGCCCTTACCGTTCGTTCCGGCGATGTGGAGTGTCGTAAACGTCCGTTCGGGATGTCCAAGCGCTGCACATAGCGCGGAGATATTGTCGAGCCCGAGCTTGATACCGGACGTGTCGAGCGTGAGCAGTCGACTGAGTGAGTTGGTGCGGCGGCCCTGTGTCAATGCGATCCGGCACCTTGATGCACGTTGCGATGGCAGGGTTGGGTCGCTCTGCTCAAGGAGGTGATTTCAGGCCAATCATTGCGGTTCATGAGCGGCACGGATTCGTCACAGGTTGGTTCTGGGAACGTAGTACCGCGTTCCTTTGTTCATCGTTCGGATCTGGCGCATCAGGTCGTCGACCGCGGCGTCGCTGGTCGCGAGATCGAGCTGCGAGGTTTCGACTACCAGCAGCGGTGTGGAGGAATAGTGAAAGAAGAAGTGCTGGTACGCCTCATTGAGTTCACGGATGTATGGAGCATCAGGTTGCGGTAAGAGCTCGCCTGTTTCCGTGGCCTGCTCAGGTATTCGCTGTAGAAGGACGTCTGACGGAGCTTGAAGGTAAATGACAAGGTCAGGTGCTGGCACGTCGTGCGAGAGTAGGTCGTAGAGCCGCTGATATATGAACAGCTCGTTGTCGTCGAGATTGAGGTAGGCGAAAATCTTGTCCCTGTCGAACAGGTAGTCAGAGATCGTCACCTGCGCGAAAAGGTTGGCCTGCCGCAGTGCGACTTGTTGTCGGTGTCGGTTGAGCAGGTAAAAGAGTTGGGTTTGTAGCGCGGCTCCCTGACGCCCGGCGTAAAAATCCGCCAGGAACGGATTCTCGGTTTTCTCAAGGACCGTTGTGGCGTCGAGGCGCGCCGCAAGCCGAACGGCGAGTGCGGTTTTTCCAACGCCGAGGGGGCCTTCGATGGCGATGTACTGAAAAGACATGTGCTGTGGGGCGCGTAGGACCCCAACGCCTGCATGCTATCATCCGCCCGATAGACGCAAGGCGCAATGTATAAGGCACACGACACAATGCGTATAACGGCGCCGCTCAAGGCCTCGTCTCTTGCCCTTACTCTGGCGTTGGTGTGCTCTGGCTGCGCGAGTACTCCTGCTGTTTCGCCAACTCCGCGGGTTCTGACGTGGGAGGACAAGCTTTCATGGATGATGCGTCTGGAAGCGCAGCGCGTTCTGCGCGATCCGAATCTGTCCCCACCGATTGTTCTGATGCCGTCGACATCCACGCAGCTTTCGGTATTTGCTACGGCGCCGCCCTCTGACCTGATCCTGCTGCTCGACGACAGTGAAGCACGCGTTCGCTGGCGCGCCGCGCTTGCGCTTGGGCGGGTGGGTTTGCCAGAAGCGGTGGAGCCACTCGTAGGGCTGCTTGGCGATGAGGAGCCTGACGTGCGGGAAATCACCGCATTCGCACTTGGACTTATTGGATCCGTGGATGCGCGCGAAGCACTCGTTGTGGCGCTTGGAGATACGGATCCCGAGGTCCAAGGGCGCGCTGCTCAGGCGCTTGGCATGATCGGTGACCGTGCTGATGCCACAGTGGTAAGCGAGATGGTAAGGGTGCACGTTAGCGCTGGTGCCCTGGCAGGATTAGACGCTGATGAGCTGGACTTTCCTCTCGCGCCGCCGGTCGAGGCGATTCGTCTTGGCCTCTATGCGCTTGCGCGTCTCGGGTCCTTTGACGCGCTGGCCTCGGCGGCACTAGACACAGAAGGGCGACCTGTTTCAACGTGGTGGCCTGTGGCCGCTGCGATTCAGCAACTTGGGGATCAACGCGGTGCGCCGGTGCTTGTCACGTTGCTGAATACTCCGGGTCGCTACACGGCAGCGTTCGCCGCCCGTGGGCTTGGTGCTATGGGGTGGGGCGTGGCTGCGGAACCACTGCGCCAGGTTATTGAACAGCAGGCGGCGCATCAAGCGGTGGTGATCCAGGCCATGCGGGCGCTCTCGGCGATTGATGACCGGGCCTCGGTGCCGCTTCTCACAGACATTGTTGCGGACGCGGAGGCTGATGCGGCGTTACGACTGGAGGCGATGACTGCGTTGTCGATGCTGGCGACCACCGACAGTCTCGATCTGTTGCTGGATGTCATGTCCGATCCTTCGCCAGATATGAGGAGCGCTGCGATTCGAGCACTTGCGCGAGTTGATCCGGACACGTTTTTTTTAACGTTATCTGGTCTTGATCGAGATCCTGAATGGACAGTGAGAGTGGCCCAAGTGGATGCGCTCTCGACGTTGCCTCTGACGCGAAGCGAGGCTCGGCTCGGAATTTTGCTTGAGGACGACGACCACCGTGTGGTGTCAGCGGTGCTCGCCGCGCGAATCGCGTCGAGGGCTCCTGGCACGGACACGATCCTTGTCGAGCGGCTCGGAGTCGATGATTTCGGCGCGCGGGCGTCAGCCGCTGCAGGTCTGGCGCAGTTGGGTGCAGTCGCCTCGGTTCCGTCTCTGATCGAGGCGTACCAAGCGGCGTTAGGCGACGCCACGTACGTGGCGAGGGCTGCAATTCTCTCGGCGATTGCTGAGCTCGATCCGATTTCGGCGCAGCCGCTGCTGGAGGAGGCGCTCAGGGATCGCGATTGGGCGGTACGTCTGCGAGCGGCAGAGCTTCTTCAGGATAGTGGTGCAGTGGTAGAGGACGGGGCAATGCGACCGGCGCCTATTGGCCGCGCGATTTCAGATTCAGAATGGTTTGCGCTGGTCAGCCCGCGATTCTCGCCGCATGCGTATGTCGAAACAGATCAAGGCTTAATTGAGATCGAGCTGGCCATAATTGATGCCCCGCTGACGGCTGCGAACTTTGTGGCACTGGCACGTTCTGGATATTTTGACAAGGTTGCATTCCATCGCGTCGTTCCAGATTTTGTGGCCCAAGGCGGTGATCCGAGGGGCGATGGGCAAGGTGGACCCGGGTACACAATTCGTGACGAAATTAATATGCGCCCGTATTTGCGAGGAACAGTCGGGATGGCACTTGATTGGTCAGACACAGGCGGCAGCCAGTTTTTTATAACCCACTCGCCTCAGCCCCATCTTGACGGCCGCTACACTGTTTTCGGCCATGTCGTGGCCGGCATGGACGTGTTGGATCGCCTGGTTCCCGGAGATGTGATTCAGCGGATTCGAATCAGGGACGGTGAGACCGAGTCTCCATAGTTGCTCGATGGAGGTGTCGTTCGCCTGGTTCCACGAAAGCCGGGCTTATCGGCGTTGGTGTTGGCGATACCGCTTCGCGGACTGGCTCTCAGCGCCTCTCGATAGGGCGGTGGCTCAAGAAAAAATGGGGTGCTCAAGTCGAGCACCCCAATATTCAAACAAAAAAAGAATTACCGCTTCTTGGCGGCCTTCTTCTTCGTAGCCTTCTTCTTTTTGGCTGCCTTTTTCTTTTTCGCCATCGGTTCTCTCCTAAGGTTGTCGTGGCTCAACCTCTGACGACCGACATGACCGTCACAACGGGTGGGCTGAGCCATCAACCCTCATACCAGATGTAGGTTATGGGTGAGATATTTCGATGTCAAGCATAAAAATGCGCCTGTTGTCAAAAAATCGTACGTCGGCCCCACGCTTAATCGCTCTCATTCTGTCAAGTCACACTCATTTTCCATGATCGTGTTTGGAGATGCGCACCAAAACTCAGACGTGTGCACGATGGTGCTCGACGATCGTCGCGATGTTTTCGATCGTGCTTGGCTTCGCACGCGCGTGAGCAGTAACGCCGCGCGGACCGGTTGTGTTTGTTGCAGCGATTGTTGCGAACCATCGTGTAGTCGTCTCGTCACGTCGATTGGATAATCGAGGCTATTCGAAGTTGAGGGCATGCGGAGGCGATAGCCTCGTGCGGCGTATTGCCTATGTTCAATCAGCGCGCGCAGTCGCGCGTGTTTGCTAGGTTAGGCTCGTGCGCAGGTGCTGTTTTTCAGCGTGCCGTTCGATCGCAAGCGCGATGAGACGGTCAAGTAGAGCAGGATAGGAAAGGCCGGAGGCTTCCCACAGCTTCGGATACATACTCGTTTCCGTGAAGCCGGGAATCGTGTTGACCTCGTTTACGAAAGTCTGCTCCGTGTCGCCTGCGATGAGAAAATCAACACGTGACATACCCGCTCCGTCGACAGCCTGGAATGCCATGATGGCTATGCGACAGATTTCGGTAGCGTGGGCTTTGGTGAGCTGCGCTGGAATGACGAGCCGTGAACCCCCGTCGGCGTATTTCGCCTCGTAGTCGTAGAACTCTCGCGACACTACAATTTCGCCAGGTGTTGATGCCTGTGGGTGGTCGTTCCCAAGCACAGCGCACTCGATCTCGCGGGCATGTGGCACGGCTGCTTCGATCACGACCTTGCGATCGAACTGCAGTGCGAGTTCCATGGCGTCCACGAACTCTTCGGCGGAGCGTGCCTTCGAGATGCCAACGCTTGAGCCAAGATTGGCAGGCTTGACGAACATCGGAAAGTGGAGCTCGTCGGCGGCCTGCTCGGCGATCGCGCCGTTTCGATCTCGCCAGGATGTACGCAACACAGTCAGATGCGGGACGATCGGGAGGTCGCTAGCAGCGAAGAGTACCTTCATGACTGCCTTGTCCATGCTGCTGGCCGAGCTCAGCACGCCGGCACCCACGTACGGCACGTTTATCAGTTCCAGTAAACCCTGCACGGTGCCGTCCTCGCCATATGGACCGTGAAGCACTGGAAAGACCACGTCCAAATTCGCAGTCGAGACGGCGGCGGATGGTTCGATGCGTTGCTGAGCTCCGGCGCCCTGCTCGACAGCATCGGTCGTTGTGAGGGCCTTTGGAACAGGACAGTTGAGCAGCCAGTGGCCATTCTTTTCGATACGAATCGGTACTGCTTTGTACCGCATGGGGTCAAGGTGTTGGAAGATAGAAGCAGCGGAGGCGATCGAGACCTCATGCTCGCCAGATCGACCGCCGTAAATAATCCCTACGCGGAGTGGCTTCACAATGAGTCCGCGTGTCGTATAAACAGAACCTTGTAAACCTGTGGCACTTTCTGAACCCCCTAGTGCTGACATTAGTATCTTAGCGTGTCACCGTTCAGCTTCAGGGTGAGTGCGACTGATGGTGCGGCGCGTAGGGGGGAGTTACGCACCCCGCATGGCGTGGTGCAGACGCCGGCGTTCATGCCGGTTGGCACTCAGGGTAGCGTCAAGGCGATTCGTCACAGCGACCTTGAGGAGTCGGGTGTCGACGTGATCCTTGCCAACACTTACCATCTACTGCTGCGTCCAGGTGACGAGCTTATTGCTCGGCGTGGAGGCCTTCACCGCTTTATTGGCTGGGAGAGACCCATTCTTACCGACAGCGGAGGCTTTCAGATCTTCAGTCTCGCCCAGCAGGTTCGGGTCACCGAGGATGGAGCGGACTTTCGGTCACATCTCGATGGATCGCGTCAGATGTTGACTCCCGAGCGAGTGACCGACATTCAGGCTCGGCTTGGCTCAGATATCGCGATGGTGTTCGATGAATGCCTAGCGTTCCCTTCGACGCGACAGGCGGCGGCATTGTCGATGACACGCTCGGTGCAATGGGCCGAGCGGTGCCGGGTTCGAATGCAGGAGTTGCGGTCGGGGTCAGTCGCTGGTGTAACCGTGTCCAATAGTGGGCAGGCGCAATTTGGGATCATCCAGGGGGGCATCTATTCTGACCTTCGGGACGAAAGTGTCGATGCTGTGGTCCGAATGGGCTTTGAGGGGTACGCCATCGGCGGCCTGAGCGTCGGCGAGCCGACCGAACAGATGCATGAAGTCGCTGGTCACACTGCTCGCCGCTTACCAGCGGATCGTCCCCGCTATCTGATGGGCGCTGGCACACCTGCAGACCTGGTTGAGTGCGTGGCTCGTGGCGTCGACATGTTTGATTGTGTCATTCCGACGCGCCATGCCAGGAACGGGCAGCTGTTTACCAGTGAAGGTCGGATCAACATCAAAAACGCCAGATATGCCGAGGACGATGCCCCGTTGGATTTGCAGTGCGAGTGCTACACTTGCCAGCATCATTCACGAGCGTATCTTCGGCATTTGTACATGGCTGGCGAGATGAGTGCAGGGACCCTTAACACGTTGCATAACCTCAGGTTTTACCTTGACACGATGCGGAGGATCAGAGACGCTATCGTGTTTCAGACCTTTGGTAGTTTCAGGCAGGAGTTCACGCGGTCGAGCTCAGGCTTGTCGCTCGATTCATGACATCTTTTGAAATAGGAAGTCCGGTTGTGGGAATACCTTGGCTTTTGGCCATGGGCGCACCGTCCGCTGGAGCGCCGAGCGCGTGGGTGCAGCTCATGCCTTTCGTGCTTGTCGTGGGCATTTTCTATTTTGTCATTCTGCTTCCCATGAAGCGGCGCCAGCAAAAGGTGCAGGCATTTCTTGCGGCCTTGAAGGTGGGGGATAAGGTGGTGACTTCGGGCGGGTTGTACGGCTCGATAACTCGCCTTAACGACCAGTCTGTGCAGGTGCAGATCGCCGAGAGAGTTCGCGTCGAAATGTCCCGGAGTGCGGTTGTTGGCTATCAGGGACAGGAGCCGGTCGTGCCGGAGAGTCAGTCGTGAACAAGAATCTGCGCTGGAAGGTTGCCCTCATTTTTTCCGTGATCGCGTTATCTGTCTGGTCGTTTTATCCGCCAGGTCAGAAGGTAAATCTTGGCCTCGACCTCAAAGGTGGCGTTCATCTCATCATGAGCGTGCAAACCGACGCCGCTCTGCGCATCGAAACTGAAACCGCAGTCGAGCGACTCCGCGAAGCGCTCGGTGTCGCCGCCCTGCAGTACACGAGTCTGGAGGTGACGAGTTCCACCGAGTTCGTGGCCGAAGGCATCCAGGACGATCAGGCGTTTCAGCAGGTGGCCCTGGAGGTGGACACGGTATTCAGCCGGTCGCCTGGCGTCGGTCGCTACACCTATACGATGCGACCGAACATCGCTAACCAGCTACGTGAAGAGTCTGTTGCGCAGGCGCTACAGACGATCGAACGTCGCGTCAACGAGTTGGGTGTGGCGGAGCCGATTGTCGCTCGGCAAGGTGCGGCCGATCAGATTTTGGTGCAGTTGCCTGGAGTTACCGATGTCGATCGAGCCAAGGAAATTATTGGACGGACGGCGCTGCTGGAGTTGAAGCTTGTGGAGCAGGGTCCGTTCCAGAATCAGGAGGCCGCTTTGCAGGCGGTCAGCGGTGTGATGCCGCCAGAGATGGAGCTCGTATCTGGTGCGGAGGATCTGGCCGCCACGGGAGGTGGGACACCCGGCACTGTGTACTATCTCGTCCGCCGTGTGGCTCCGGTTACTGGGCGGGATCTTCGCACGTCTCGGCCGACCATGGACGAGAACAATCTTCCGGCCGTGAGCTTCACGTTTAATCAGGACGGTGCGCAGCGTTTTGGTCAATTTACGGAGCAGAACATCGGTCGTGGTCTTGCTGTAATTCTCGACAACCGGGTGTTTACGGCCCCAACGATCCAGTCGCGTATAGCGGGTGAAGGACGGATTACCGGAAGTTTTACGCAGCAGGAGGCACAGGATCTCTCGCTCGTGCTTCGCACCGGTGCGCTTCCTGCGCCGATGGACGTTCTCGAGGAGCGTACTGTGGGGCCGACGCTTGGTCGTGAATCCATAGAGGCGGGTGTCACGGCGTCCCTCCTGGGGCTGACACTCGTCGTCTTTTTTATTCTTTTGCATTACAAGCTGACCGGGTTGAACGCCGTCGTTTCAATTGTCGTGAACCTCTCTATTCTGCTCGGTATGATGGCGTATCTTGGCGCCACGATGACGCTACCTGGCATCGCCGGGTTTATCCTGACGATCGGTATCGGTGTCGACTCGAACGTTCTTATTTTCGAGCGCATCAAAGAGGAGTTGGCCACGGCCAAGGGCGTGCGCGCCGCTGTGCATGCTGGTTTTGATCGCGTCTGGTGGACGATCGTGGACACGCACGTCGCATCGTTGGTCTCAGCAATGTTTCTGTTTCAGTTCGGAACCGGGCCCATTCGCGGGTTCGCGACGACGCTGACGATTGGCCTGCTAGCCAATATTTTCACTGCGGTTTTTGTTTCTCGTACGATGTTCGAATTGGTGCTCTCACGCAGGCAGCCACAGGCGCAGGTGTTGAGCATCTAGAACTATGCGGATTTTCACGAACACGTCCTACAACTTCACGCGCTGGCGCTGGCAGGCTGCCGCACTGTCGCTAGTTGTCGTCATCGCCGGTATCTCTGTGATCGCGGCACGAGGTGGCCTACCGGTTGGCATTGATTTTTCTGGTGGGACCATCGTTGTCGTCAAATTCGACCAGGATGCCACGGAAGAGCAGGTGCGCCAGGCGGTGGCGCCGATCCCAGGGGAAGAGATCGTACAGCAGTACGGTAATGCCCAGGACCGCGAGTGGCTGATTCGACTGGCGCTGACCGATATGGCGGAGGACGCCAGTATCGATGAGGGATCGCAGCGGATTCTCGATGCTCTGCGGGACGCGGGCTTGCCGACGTTCGAGCTTCTGAGTCGGGAAATCGTGGGTCCGGTTATCGGTGCGGACCTGCAGCGCCGTGGCATCTACGCCACGTTAGCCTCGCTGATGGCTATCGCGCTCTATATCGCATTTCGGTTCAGGGTTTCCTTTGCGCTGGGTGCCGTTGCGGCCGTTTTGCACGACATTGTGGTTACGGTGGCCTTCCTCGTGTTTTTCGGTTACGACCTGTCGCTGAATATCGTGGCCGCGCTCCTGACAATCACTGGATACTCGGTCAATGACACGATCGTTATCTTCGATCGCGTTCGAGAGAATCTTCGATCGATGCGCCGTGATCCCCTCGATCGCGTGGTGAACGTTAGCGTCAATCAGACTTTGGCGCGCACGGTCATTACGTCTGGAACGACCTTCGTTGCGGTCCTGTCGCTCTATTTATTTGGCGGCGAGGTGTTGCGTGGCTTCGCGTTTACGATGCTCGTTGGCGTCATCAGTGGTACTTACTCGACGGTGTTTATCGCTTCGTCTATCGCGATCGTGTTAACCAAGCGCAAGGAGCCGCTTGCGGTGTCGCCGGCCGCAGCGGCGCGCCAGAAGAGCAAGGCACGCGGAGCGAGAGCGTCGTGACCACTTTCCGTTCCCTACAGTGACGGCTGGCCACGTGTTCTGGATCCGTCTCAGCTCGTTGCAGGCGCTCACCGCCCACTGCTGAGTGTTCTCGTGACCTATCTAATTGCGGCGTTGCTCGGGGTGATCCAGGGAGTCACTGAGTTTCTTCCAGTGTCCTCTACGGCGCACCTGCTTTTTGTCGGGCGGTTGCTGGGCTATGACGATCCGGGCGGTGCGTTCACCGTTATGATCCAGCTTGGGTCGATCCTAGCCATTACGTGGCTGTATCGGTCTAGGCTGGCGGCCGTTGTCAGAGGTTTGCCGTCGGATCAGGAGTCTAGGCGATTGGCATGGGCGCTCCTCGTCGCAGTCGCGCCGGCGCTGGTTGCCGGCGTTTTCCTTGCGGACTATGTGCAGGTCGTTCTCTATGACAGCCTCCGCGTGATTGGAGGTGCTCTGATCGTGGGGGGGGTGACGATGTTGCTGGTTGAGCGGTACCGACCGGCGCCGATGGTGCTGACCGCTGAACAGACACCGATTGTGAAGGCGCTAGGCGTTGGGATGTGCCAGATGCTAGCCCTGGTGCCAGGGGTATCCCGGTCGGCTGCCACGATGGTCGGTGGCATGTTGATGCGACTGGATCGACCAGCTGCTGCTGAGTTCTCGTTTTTTCTTGCAATACCGACTATGGTGGCTGCCTTCGCCTATGAACTTGGGCAATTCCACGTTCCCCTTGGGGAGGGGCGAGCGGCGGAAATCGCCATCGGATTCGTGATGGCGTTCGTCTCCTCGGTGCTTGTTGTAAAGCCGTTTCTAGGATTCGTGAAGCGTTCGGGCTTTTCGCCTTTCGCGTGGTACCGTATTTTGGCCGGTGCGGGACTGCTGACGATGGTACGCGGGAGTTAGAGCGAACGTGCAGTGGCTGCGTCGTAACTTCATCGCTGGATTCTTCGTGACCGTGCCGCTGGTTATCAGCGTGGCGGCCTTGGTGTGGATTTTTGGTGTTATTGACAGTGTTGCGGCGCCGTTGGCCACGAGGGTGCTGGGCTATGAGGTGCCGGGGCTTGGTCTAGTAGTTACGCTGCTGGCTGTGCTCGCCGTGGGCACGGTGGCAACCAACGTCATCGGACGTCGCATATTGGCGCGCGGTGAACGATGGCTGATGCTCGTTCCTGTCTTCAAAACGATTTATGCGCCAGTTAAGCAATTGATTGTGGCGTTTTCGACCGATAATGAGTACGGGTTCAAGAGGGTCGTCATGGTGGAGGACCCGATTCGCGGAAGGATAATTGGGTTTCTCACGAAGGAGTTCACCCTTGTTCGCCACGGAGGGAATGAGGCGCTCGTAGCGGTTTACGTGCCAACAAACCACCTGTACCTCGGGGACGTAGCAATCTATCCACGGGCGAGCGTGTTTTCCCCTGATATTTCGGTTCAGGAGGGAGTGCGTATGTTTTTAACAGGAGGGATGTCGCTGCCTGATCGTTTGCGCGATACGGGAGGCGATGATCCGGCCGGCGCCGGCAGCCTTTAGGGCCACGGGTGGACTGCTTGCGCCGTTGTTTTTGCTGTTCGCGCTGGTGAAACCGTTATAGAATGCCCGCTGCTTCCGGGGACAGGTCACTTGCCGTCTCGGCGTGGATGCTGCCTGAGGACATGCTATCTGCGGGGTTCGGGACGCGTTGACAACGTTTTTCAAGGGCCGCTATAATCGGCAGCCTTTGCCGGCAAGAAGAAGTGTAGGAGGGTAAATCCGTTGGCAGGACACATGTTCGGGGATGTAGTCGCCCCTTCAATTACGGTGGGAACACAAAAGTGGTACACGATCCCATTGTCCATTTTTGTGCATACGGTGGTCGTTGCGGCCATGGTGATCATCCCGTTGATGGCCACCGATATACTGCCTACGCCACAGTCGATGATGGCGTTTGTCGCGGCGCCGCCGCCGCCACCACCGCCGCCACCGCCGCCACCGCCGCCGCCTGAGGAAGCGCCGCCGCCTGTGGCGGATGTCAATCCAGCCGCCGCGCCTGTGGAAGTGCCACAGGAAATTGTGCCGGAACCAGACATCCAGTTTGATCGCGCGGCTGTCGGGGCAGTACCCGGCGGCATCGTGGGAGGCATCGTTGGTGGTCCACCACCACCACCACCACCACCGCCGCCGCCTACTGAGCCGGTCCGTGTGGGTGGTGCGATTAAGCCGCCCGTCAAGACCAGGGACGTCAGCCCGATCTACCCAGCGATCGCGCAGTCGGCGCGCGTGCAGGGAGTGGTGATCATCGAGGCTACGATTGGCCCAGACGGCTTGGTGCAGAATGCACGCGTCCTGCGCTCGATTGCGCTACTCGACGATGCCGCTCTTACGGCCGTGCGACAGTGGGAGTTTACGCCGACGCTGCTCAACGGCGCGCCTGTGCCGGTCATTATGACCGTGACGGTTAATTTCCAGCTCAGTTAGAACGAGGAAACTTCAGATGCGGAGGAATGCAGTAATGGAAGTAGCGAAAGTGCAACGTTTCGGGCGGACCGCGTGGGCGGGTTTGTTGGTTTCAGCTTTGAGTGCGACGCCGGCGTATGCGCAAGAAGGTGGACTCGACCTCATCGAGATGTTCAACCAGATGGGTGTCGTAGCGCTCGGCGTTGCGGTCATTCTCTTCATCATGTCGTTCTGGTCGATCGGCGTGGCCGTTGAGCGCATCTATACCTACAACCAGGCGCGTAGCCAGTCCAAGGCGTACGCACCGCGCGTGGCCAAGCACCTCAAGGACGGCAAGCTCAAAGAGGCGATTGCGCTTTCTGGCACGAAGGAGTTCCGTTACAGCCACCTTGCGAAGGTTGTCTCGGCTGGTCTGCAGGAGTACCACTTCCAGCAGGAGGCCGCTTCTTCCGGCAATGCGCTGGGTCGTGAGGACGTGCTCGACACAGTACGACGGTCGATTCAGCGTGCCACCGCGCTGACCGCATCGGACCTGAAGAAGGGCGTCAACTCGCTCGCCACGATCGGCTCCACAGCACCGTTCGTCGGTTTGCTCGGAACGGTCATCGGCGTTATCAACGCGTTCGCGGGTATCGGCGCCGCCGGCAGTGCGGGCATCGGCGCGGTGTCGGCCGGTATTTCCGAAGCATTGATTGAAACGGCACTTGGTTTGTTCGTGGCCATTCCCGCCGTGTGGTTCTACAACTATCTGACGGCACGCATCGAGTTCTTTAACGTAGAGATGGACAATTCCACGTCAGAGCTCGTCGATTACTTCATCAAGAAGACGACCTAATAGGTTTCTTCACGGTAGAGGCCAATCGATAGGGTAGGCAGCTAAGTGGCCGGAAGTTTTTAGTCTCCGGCTAGATATGGAGTGTTGTTATGTCAATGTCAATGGGCGGCGACGGTGGCGGCGTCACGTCAGAGATCAACGTCACGCCGCTTGTCGATGTGATGCTCGTGTTGCTGATCATCGTCATGCTCGTTGCCCCGTTGGTGCAGCAGGGCGCACCTCTCACTCTCCCGACCGCCACTAATACGGCCGACCATCCGGAGACGTCGGAGCAGACGACGGTTGCGGTCACGTCAGACAGCCGGTTCTGGGTCAATGGCAGTGAGGTAGTGCAGAGCGTGTTGGGGGAGACCATCGTGGAAGCCCTCGAAGGCAAGTCCGACAGGGTGGTGCTCATCAAGGCTGATTTCGAGGCCCTCTACGGTGACGTCATGATCGCAATGGACGAGTTGAGAGGCGCTGGTATCGAGGACATGGCGTTGATTACCGACGAAGCCCAGGGCGGAGGAGGGGAGTAATAGTGTCTACTCGCAAGCACCACGGCGCTGACGACGTCTTTACGGCGAAGGCCTTGCAGGCCACCGCCGATATGAACGTTACGCCGATGATCGATGTACTGCTCGTGTTGCTCGTTATCTTCATGGCCGCCCTGATCACGTCCCAGGGGGGACTAGATATCAACCTGCCGGCGGAGACGCAGCAGGCGGCTGATCAGGCCCCAGACGTCAATCAGATTGTGCTCAACTATTCGGCCGGTGGCCAGATCACGATCAACAATCAGGACGTTTCTATGGTGCAGCTTGAGGAGCGGTTGCGAGCCATCTTCGTGCAGCGCACTGAGAAGACCATGTTCATCATGGGGGCTGGCAGCCTTCCCTACGGGAACATTGTTGATGTAATCGATGCTGCCAAAGGTGCTGGGGTCGTGAAGGTTGGCATTGTCACTGAGGCAATGCGTCAGGCAGCCGGTGCGGCTGCTGCAGCGCCAGGTATCTAACTAACGGCTTCCGGGCGCGCCGGTCTCTTGCCACTCTACAGAGGGCTGTTCTCCACAAAGTGTGAGGACGGCCCTTTTTTTGTAGATCCTCCCAGCAGATAGTCGTGTGCTGACTTCCCATAAGCTTATAGGTCACTTTTTGGCGTTGGCGCTTCTCTAGATGCCTGCTTTTCGAGATGGGCGTCGGCGGCGACGTTTGCTTGAGTTTACGAATAGCCGCCATTTTCAAGCTGATGACTGATGTTTCTGTGAGTGATGAGGATGCGTCGGGTTATTTTCTTTGTAGGGCCAGACGATTACCGTCGATCGGTTGGTAGCGGCGTGGAGCCCAGCGTTTGGTGTGGTTGGCTCAGACGTAGCGCGAGACATCGCGGCTGGCGCTAGGGCAAAGATAGCGTCGAAATAGCCCAGGGGGGTCGCTTACGGCCTCCAAGGCACGCCAGACGCTCTGAGGTCGATGGTCGAACAAAATTAGGTCGTACAGAAGAAAGGGGCTGCCCCCTTAGTAGGTGGCAGCCCCAGAACCCTACAGGCTAGAGACGAGAAGCTTAGCTGGCGGCGACGCCTGCGGCCGCTGCCAGGCGAAGCTCCTCTACGCGCTCACCGAGCGCGTCCGCCTCTTCGAGTAGTACCCGTTGTCGCGCGACATTTGGATCGACGTTTGCTTGCATCCGGAGGAGGAGGCCCTTGAAGACGATTGCCTCCACGTAGTTCTCGTTGAGCGCCAGTGCCCGGTCCACCGCAGCTACTCCTGACTCCGCGTAAGTGGCCTTCTCGCCGTCGCTCAACGTGAAGTCACGGGAGGCCTTGTTGAAGTAGTAGGTGGCGATTGTGTAGTACGCCTCTGGGTTGTTGGGCTCTTGGGCCGTCCGGGCCTCAAGTGCTTCGACCAATTTATCGAATTCACCTTGACGGTCGTAGTACGCGGCCAGTGTCGTGTAGACGGAGGCGTCGTCAGGCCTGGCATCGCGTGCGTCGACTAGGGCTAGCTCAGCCTGTTCGTAGTCGCCAGCGTCCTCGTAGAGCCGCGAGAGTATGAAGTAGGTGGGAGGGTTGTTCGGGTCCTCCTGAATCATCTGCCGGAGTAATGGCTCGGCTAGGCTCGGATCGTTGAGCTTGTCGGAGCCGTACGCCGCGATCAGGTATTGGACCGAGAGCGTCCTTATCGGTGGATTGATTTCTTCGAGCACCTCGGCGGCCAGCTTGTAGTTCTCGATGGCCCTAGCCAGGATCGCGTCGTTGGCGGCATCCCCCACTCGGCCCGGGCGGTACTGATTGTCGAGGCTATTGCCCAGGAAGAAGTAAGAGGTCAACATCTGCGGGTCCGAAGGGTTAAAGGCGATGACCTCCGCATACTTCTCGGCCGCTGGTTCCCAGTCCTGCGCCTGATACAGGGAATTTCCTTCCCTGAATGCCAACTTAGCCCTGAGATTGTCGATTTGACCGCAGCCAACGATCGTGAAACTCAGTGCAGCTATGCACCCTAAGACCACCCGCGACCTAAACTTTCCCATCGTATCCCCCTTGCAAACTTGTGTGCGGCGAGCCGCGCCACGCGCGAACCTTTGGAGCAGCGACGTACCCGGTGAGGCTCGCAGGATTGGCCTCTACCGAAGACGCTCCAAGCGCGCCAGTATAGTAATCCGATCTACGGCGAGTCAAGGAGATCCCGTAAGCCACCTTGACCCCCTTTTGACCGACTTCTATCATGGGCATAACGCGACGCATAACTCGTTTCAGACGCCTTCCTTCATGATTCGTATCGATACGCTGCTGGAAAAAGTCCGCCGATATAGCCCGGAGGCTGATCTGGAGCTCCTGCGCCGGGCTTACGTGTTTTCTGCCCTGGCGCATAAGGGCCAGGTACGTCACTCTGGCGAACCGTATCTGATTCATCCACTCGAGGTAGCAGATTCCCTTGCGAGTATGAAACTGGACGCTGTTGCCGTTGCTGCCGGCCTGCTCCACGACGTCGTGGAGGATACCTTGACGACCCCCGAGCACATCGAAGAGCTGTTTGGCCAGGAGATCGCGCACATCGTGGAAGGCGTGACAAAAATTGGCGCCATTCCGTTCTCGTCGAGTGAAGAACGCCAGGCCGAAAACTTTCGCAAGATGCTTCTCGCGATGGTGGATGACATCCGGGTCATTCTCGTCAAGCTTGCCGATCGGCTACACAACATGCGGACCCTTCATCACCTACCGGAGAGTCGCTGGGCCACGATTGCACAGGAGACCCTGGATATCTATGCCCCGATAGCTAATCGCCTTGGAATGAGCAAGGTGAAGAACGAGCTCGAAGAGTTGTCATTTAGGTATATCGAGCCGGCGGCGTACGAGGCTCTCCGGTCCAAGGTGGAGGGGAGGCGGGCGTTTGCAGAAGGTGTGATCGAGGACCTCACCGGAAATATCCGTGCAAAGCTGGAACAGGCACAAGTGCCGGTGATTGATCTTGATGGCCGCCTCAAACGCCTTTACAGCATTCACCTAAAGCTCAAGCGTCAGAAGATTGACCTTGAGCGGGTATATGACTTCGTGGCGTTGCGGGTGACCACGAGCTCAGTAAAGGATTGTTACGCGGTGCTGGGTATCATCCACCAGACCTGGTCACCGGTGCCTGGACGGATTAAGGACTTCATCGCGATGCCTCGGCCAAATGGATATCAGTCGCTGCATACCTCGGTTATCAGTGAGGCAGGGTTTCCCTTCGAGGTCCAGATCCGAACCGATGAGATGCACCGCCGAGCCGAGGAGGGCATCGCAGCGCACTGGAAATACAAGGAAGGTCGCGTTGGCGACCATGGTGACGAGGGGTATTTCCAATGGATGCGTCAGCTGCTTGAATTTCAGCAAGAGGTAGGCGATCCAGAGGAGTTCCTCCGAAACCTCAAGATCGATCTGTATCCCGAGGAAGTGTACATCTTCACGCCGAAGGGCGAGGTTAGGCCCCTGCCACGCGGGTCGACGGCTGTGGATTTTGCGTACAGCGTGCACACCGACGTCGGCCATCAATGCGTTAGTGCTCGCATCAACGGCAAGATGGTTCCCTTGCGGACACGGCTGCAGAACGGCGATATCGTTGGGATCATCACGCAGGCCGGGCATAAGCCGAGCCGCGATTGGCTGACGTTTGTTACCACGTCTCGGGCGCGGAGCAGAATCAAACACGTACTGTTGGGTGAGGAGCGCGCACGCAGCATAGAGCTCGGCCGGCGGCTGTTCGAGAAACAGGCGCGGCAATTAGGTCTCAATCCCAAGACTGTGTTGAATAGCGCGGAACTGGTCGCCTTCGCGGCCGAATACGGCTCGACAGACGTCGAGGAATTGCTCGCGCACATCGGCTACGGCAAGTTATCGGCGCGGATCGTGCTGCAGAAGTCGGTTCCCGCCGGTCTCTTTAAAGAAAAGCCGCCGGCCTCGGGTGTTGTATCGGTTGTCAAGCGAGTGCTGCGATCAGGTGCTGCGGCGGATCGGATCAAGGTCCGCGGGACTGACGATGTGATGGTGTTTCGGGCAAAGTGTTGCAACCCAATCCGGGGCGAGCGGATTGTTGGTTATGTCACGCGTGGGAAGGGCGTGTCGGTGCACTCGGCTGCGTGCTCGAACGTGTTGAACCTAATGTTCGATCCTGAACGCCGCGTCGATGTTGAATGGGATAGCGTGGTCGGCGACGCAGCGCCGTACGTCGTGCGTATTACGATGCAGGTCGAGGATCGCCAGGGCATGCTCGCGGAGATCAGCGCGAGAGTGTCGGATATCAACACAAATATCACCAATATGGAAGCCAGATCGGCCGGTGAACTTCGGGCTCGCATCGATATGACGGTGGAGATCAAAGATGTAAAACACCTTGAGAAGGTGATCAAGTCGATTAAGGCGGTGGATGGTGTGCTAGGCGTGGAAAGAGCCCAGCGCGCCTGAGACGTTGGCCCAAGCTGGGACGAAGCCAGATCGGCTGCTGACTTATGGCAGCACAGCGATAGCGTCGATTTCCACGCGCACGTCTAAGGGCAGACGTCCTACCTGTACCGTCGCGCGAGCTGGCGGTGGATCTGCGAGAAAGGTTGCGTACCGCTTATTCATCGCGGCGAACTCATTCATGTCTGCTAAAAATACTGTTGTCCGAACCAAATGCTCTACGCTGGCCCCTGCCGCGTTGAGCAACGCGCAGATGTTCTGCATCACTTGGTCGGTCTGCTCGGCGATATCCCCAGCGACAAGCTGGCCACTCACGGGGTCGATTGGGATCTGGCCAGACAGAAACAATAGATTGCCCGCTCGAATGGCTGGCGAATAGGGGCCGATCGCTTTGGGTGCCCCGCGTGCCGCAATAGCCTGTCGCACGTTAGGCGGCCTTGGTTACTTTGCCGTCGCGGATGCACCTGGTACACACGCGCATTCGCTTGGTGGCGCCGTTGACGAGCGCGCGTACCGATTGCAGATTCGGCTCGAACCGGCGCAGCCCGATGTTGTGGGCGTGAGATACCGTTCGTCCGGCGACCGGACCTTTGCCGCAGACTTCGCACCGCTTTGCCATATTTGCTCAGCCTTTCGTCCATGATTATCGGGTTGGACAGCTGTCTAGCATAGCAGGTTCACGGCACAATTAGCGCTGCACCCTTAGGTCCGGGTTCGCTCGGCGATGGTGGTGAGTCGGTAATCTGCAGAAGCCTGAGCATCAGGTTCGCATACGCGGTGTCGTGTCCTCCAGGCGGTCGGATTTCAGTTGCCCCCCGCTCGATGGCTCTCAAGACGACGGCAGTCTCGCCATCGTAGACCGTTGCTCCCTGCTCCCGAAGTTGTGACAGCGCCGCCTTGATCTCCACCGCTAGCGCTTGCGCTGGTGGACCCTGCGGGGCGTGCTCGTAAATGACCCCTCGCCCAGCGGTCTCGAACGTCGCCGCTAAAGCTCTGGCTGCCTCGGCTATGTCGCTGTCGAGAAGGCGCGTCAGTGCCTGAGGTTTGTGTCGCGCGATCACGGAGTGCAGGAGAAAAAAGAGCTGGTGCTGTCGTTCAGTCAGGTGACGAATCGTGGGCATCACGAGCGAAACATCATGCTCACGCTGCCGCTGCACGGCCGCCGCGGGATGTGCGCGCGCCGACGAAAGATAGCGGCAGTCAGCCGGACACTGTATTTCCTTCATCCTTTTCGTGCCGCAGCAGGTCGGGCAGATTGTCTTCGCTAGCGCTGGGCAGGCACGCCGGGCCTTTCGTTGGCCACATGTTGGGCAGGGCATGCCTCAGCTTCGCATGCGGAGCATGTCTGGACAAAACAGTCCTTGTGAAATTGGGGAGGGGGGCTAGATCGCCATCAAGGGAGGTTGTGTCGGTACGATGTTCGGAGCTTTAGGTGTTCATTTCCGGCGTCGCCAACTAACTGCTTCCTAGGGCTTACCGCGCCTCAGATTGTCCAAGCCTGGGAGGGAAGGCTTCCATGTCTACAATTAGACAAAACGATGAAATATAGACAGCTTCTGAGAAAATTTTCGTTCAACCGATCTATTTCGACTGAACCCTCAGATCGACCATAACTGGTGACTTAACAGGACTTACTGTTGACCGATCATTTGGCGAATGTTAGACTTACGTCCGATGATCGATCCGTGGCGCATTCAAGCTACGTGGTTGGGCTGGTGTCTAACTGAACTAGTGGGTCACCAGGCATGGTCGTACCGATCAGTATGGACTCGCAAGTAGTTGCAATAAGGATGGTTATTTGTTTTATGGCACTGTCAGGAGAAATTAGCAGTTATCGTTTTGGCTAGGCGAGGCTCAGCTGCCGCCATGTGCTCAAGAAAGGCATGGTAATTGCATGTTGGCGCAGTTGTAGTGGCTACTTCATTGTAGAAGTTGGAAAGGAGCGGCAGAAATCATGGCAACCACGAAACGGAAAAAGACACCGACGAGAACTCGTCGGTACAACGAACTCAAGAAGATGCTTGATGAACGCCGCCGAGAGTTAATGAGCGATCTTCAGGGCCGGATGCGCGGCGTTCGGGCCGAAGGGGACCGTGACGTTCTTGACGATGGTGAAAGCTCCGAGGTTGATATTCAGGAGGATATCGAGCTCTCGCTGATTCAGATGAAGTCCGAGACGCTCAACAAGATCAACGAGGCGCTTGGCCGGCTCGAGGGAAACACGTACGGCAATTGTTTCGAGTGCGGTGATGAAATAGCTGAGCTACGACTTCGCGCCCTTCCGTTTGCCGTGCGCTGTAAAGACTGTGAAGAGGCCCGGGAGAGTGCTGCGCAGCGGGCCCGAGTGCTGTCTCAGAAAAGCGGTTCGTCCGCGCTCCTCTTTGACATGTAGCACTAAAAAGGCTGTCCGGGGTTGTTCCCCGGACGGAGTTCTCGGACGAATGATACGGTAGTGAAGGGGGTGGTCTTAGAGGCCCCCCTTTTCTTTTTTGGCGATTAGCTTCAGAGCTGCCACGGTCTTCAGATCTTCCATCTCCCCGGACACCACCATCTCCCAGATCGCGTCGACGGAAAACGCCCTGGATTCGATATCTTCGTCATCGTCCTGGATAGCGGGTGGGTCGTCGTCCGTGGGTTGGCGTAGATTTGTTGCGCGATAAAATGCCATCTTCTCGTCGCTGTAGCCAGGCGTTGGAAAGAACACGCCCAGATGCTCGACGGCAGATGGAATCAGTCCAATCTCTTCGTAGCATTCCCGAACAGCGGCTACTTCTGGCTTCTCCCCGGGCTTGAGGCTTCCGGCCGGTAGCTCCCAGGCCGAGCGGCCTATTGCATGACGATATTGGTGGACAAGCACAATGTCCCCGTCATCGGTCAGTGGGATTAGGACCACTGAGCCTGGGTGGTGGAGGAGTTCCACATTGAGCTCGTCTCCGCTAGGGAGGGTGATCGATTCTACGCTGAGAGCAAAAATTTTCCCCTCAAACACCGTGCGGCTACGATGCGGCACGATCGGTCTAGTCAATCGTCCTCACTCCATGCTGGCAATTCATCGAGTACGTGCTGGAGATCACTTGGCAACGGTGCTGTGAACTCGATGCGTTTCCGGTCGCGCGGGTGGCTAAATACCAGGCGCTCTGCATGGAGGAACGGTCGCTCCAGACTCAGTACCACTCGGAGATCCGCTGGGACGCGACGGCGTACTCCGCCGTACAGGGAGTCTCCCACGATGGGGTGACCGATTGCATTGAGGTGCACGCGAATCTGGTGGGTTCGACCCGTGTGAATGGCGACCTGGCACAGTGTGACTCCACGTAGATGGTGCGCCCCGGTAATACGCGTCACCGCTTCCCGTGCGCGGCGGGCACGGGCCGACATCTTCTGGCGGTTGATCGGATCTCGCCCGATGGCCGCGTCGATTCTACGACCCGCTTGAACGACCCCCCACACGAGAGCGACATAACCTTTCTCGATCTCACGGTCCTGGAACTGCCGGGATAACTCCTGATGTGCGGAGTCATTCTTGGCTACAACCATCACACCTGAAGTTCCTCGATCTAGTCGGTGCACGATACCTGGCCGTATTTCGCCTCCGATGCCGCTCAGATCGCGCACGTGATGGAGCAGCGCATTGACGAGCGTACCGGACGAGTGGCCAGCGCCTGGGTGCACAACCATTCCTGCTGGCTTGTTGATTACTGCGAGGTCTTGATCCTGGTGCAGGATGTCGAGAGGTAAGGCTTCAGCGTTGGTGTGAGCTGGCACAATCTCAGGCAGAACGATCGTCACGCGCTCTCCATCTCGCACCGCAAGGTTTGCACGGGCTTTTCGACGATCGAGTGTCACGTGCCCATCTCCGATTAGTTTCTGAATCTGTGATCGAGAATGACTTTCAAGTACTGAGACAAGAAATCGATCGAGGCGCTTTCCGTCGAAGTCAGAAGGGACAGTGAACGCGAGTCGTTCCACGGTTTACGCAGCTGCCGTGCGCTGTCGCCTTGTTGCCGACGGTGGGTTCGACTCTTTCCGGGATAGCCACGCCAGCATTCCGAGGCTCAGCGGCGCAAGCACGAGCGAAATGAACTGCGATGTCGAGAAGCCGAAGAGCATGCCGCGCGGATCGCCGCGATAGATTTCGACGATAAAGCGTGACACCGCGTACAGGAACATGTACGCCCAGAATGTTCGTCCAGTAAACGGTCGACCTCGGCGCTCGGTGCCGATCAGGAGTCCTAGGATAAGCAACTCGGCACTTGCTTCATAGACCTGTGTTGGATGCAGCGCGATGCCAATGGGCGTACCAACGTTCGCGGCAGCCAGAGGGTTGGTGAACGTGATTGCCCACGGTACGTTGGTCGGGCTGCCGTAGCAGCAGCCGGCCGCCAGGCAACCGAGTCGCCCCGTGACATGGCCTAATGCGATCCCTGGTGCGAAAATGTCGCATGTTGTCCAGAAGGGCAACCTGTGGCGATCGATATACCAGAAGGCGACGACGACCGCGAGGATCAGGCCGCCGTAGAACACGCCGCCTGATCGTGCAAGGGACATTAGGTCGGACATAGACCCGGTGAACTGATCGAAGTCGACGATGAACAGCAGAAGCTTTGCACCGATCAGGGCGGCGATAATGATGTAGATACCGAGGTCGAGCACGCGACTCGGATCGAGACCACACTGTCGTGCCCGGCGCATCGCGAGCCAGAGTCCAAGCAGGTAGGACATAGCCAGCATGACGCCGTACGAGTAGATAGTTATCGGTCCGATACTAAACAGCTCAGGGTGCATGGCGAGTCCTAACGTCAAGAACGTCCCAGATCATCAGGACGACACCTGTTGTGATCGCAGCGTCGGCGACATTGAATGCCCAGAAATGCCAGCCGTCCCAGTACAAATCCACAAAATCAACGACGTACCCGGCACTAATGCGGTCGATGAGGTTTCCAGCGGCGCCTCCGGCAATTAGCCCGAGGCCAGATCGGGCGAGCCGTTGCTCGCTCGGCAATGTTTTCGCATAAAGCAGAAGCGCGATCAGTGCTGCTGTTGCGATGAGCGACAGCAGCGTCGTCTTGAATGGAAACTCCGTCGAGTTCATTAATCCGAAGGCGGCGCCATAGTTGTGTACACGGGTCAGACTTAAGAGGCCAGGGATGACGTCAAGGCTCTGGTGTAGCTCAAAGCGGGATCGCACAAGGGACTTCGTCGCCTGATCGAGCACAACGATGAGTGTGGACGTCGACAAGACGGGCCAAAGTTTATTTGACATAGCTCTACTAGGCACTTACTGGGTGTGGAAGAGCGTCCACGCAGCGGTCACAGAGACCCGCCCAGTCGGAGTCTGACCGAACGCTCATTACATATCGCCAGCATCGATCGCACTTGAGGCCTGGCGCCTTTTCGACCGCGACAGTTACCTCCTCAGGTGTGTCCGTTGATCCGATTTGCAGTGCGACACCGGACACAATAAAAAACATTGGCAGATCGGAAAGATGCTGCTGGAGTAGCTGTCCAATGGGGCCTGTTGCTGTGATCGTCACGCGAGCTTCCACGGAATTGCCAATGATTTTGTCTTTTCGCATTTCCTCCAGGGCCACGTTGACCTGGTCTCTGACCTGCATCAGGCGGTCCCACTTAGCGAGAAGGTCTGGATCAATGAAGTGGTTTACCTCGGGGAAGCCTTCAAGATGTACGGATGCGGATCGTGTGCCTGGAAGAAAGCGCCAGATCTGGTCGGCGGTGACCGGAAGGATGGGCGCTAAGAGGAGCGCGAGATCGTTGGCCATCAAGTACATGACCGTTTGTGTCGATCGGCGACTAGGAGATGTGGGCGAAAGCGTGTACATGTGATCTTTCGTTACGTTGACGTAGAAGGCACTAAGGTCGACGGTTACTAGCGTATTCAGTGACTGGAAAATTGTCGGGAAGTCGAACGTATTGTAAGCGCGCACAATCCGCTGCGCCGTTTCTCCATAGCGGGCAAGCGCATAGCGATCCAATTCTTCAAGTTGCTCCAACGCTACCAGATCAGTGGCGGGGTCGAAGTCGTAAAGGTTGGCGAGCAGGATTCGGCTCGTGTTGCGTAGCTTTCGGTACGCCTCCACGACGCGTGCGAGGATCTCAGGACCCAGTCGAACCTCCTCTCCGTAATCGACCATTGATACCCAGAGGCGGAGGATTTCCGCACCGCTCTTCTTGATGACCTCCTGGGGCGAGACGGTGTTGCCGAGCGACTTCGACATCTTCCGCCCGTGTTCGTCGACCACAAAGCCGTGTGTCAGGACCTGCCTGTACGGGGCGCGTCCACGCGTGCCAATCCCGACTAGTAACGAGCTGTGGAACCAACCGCGATGCTGGTCACTGCCTTCCAGGTATATCTCGGCGGGCCACGTCAAATTCGGATCCGCTGGCAGTACTGCCTCATGGCTGGAGCCGGAATCGAACCAGACATCCAGAATGTTGTGTTCGCGCTCGAAAGCATCGCTGCCGCAAGTTGGGCACGTTAGGCCGTCTGGCACGAACTCGGCCAGCGGTTGCTCGTACCATGCGTCGGCACCGTGCTGCTCGAAGACGGTGGCGGCGCGTTCAACAACCTGAGTTGCCAACAACGGCGTCTGACACGTCGAGCAGCTTAGTGCCGGAATCGGTACGCCCCAGGACCGTTGACGCGAAATGCACCAGTCGGGTCGGAGCGCGATCATCTTGTGGATGCGGTCACGACCCCAGGAGGGAATCCACCGGACGTCGTCGATTGCCGAGAGCGCCTTCTGTCGGAGTTCCTCGGTGTCCATCGAGATGAACCATTGAGAGGTTGCGACGAAGATGACCGGATGCTGGCACCGCCAGCAGTGGGGATACGAATGTTCGAAGTTCTCGCGGTGCCACAGTTGTCCCCGCTGGTGGAGTGCCGCTTCGATTTCGGGGTTGGCGTCGAAAATGTCCAGGCCACCGAAGTGTTCCACCGTGTCGAGGTACCGTCCACCTGGGTCCACAGGCGCGTAGATGTCGAGGCCGTACTTTACTCCCGTGCGATAGTCGTCGCTGCCGTGACCGGGTGCCGTATGGACGACTCCGGTTCCCTGTTCAATCGTGACGTAATCGGCGAGCACGGCAAGAGAGTCGCGATCGTACAGTGGATGGCGAAACACAAGGCGATCCATTACGGAGCCAGGAAATTTGGTGATGGGTTCCCCGAAGGCACGACCGGTCGCCTCACTGACGCGCTGCGCGAGGGCCTCTGCGATAATCACGTGCGTGCTGCCGACCGAGTACGTTCCGTAGATAAGCTCCGGGTTAAAGGCGACGGCGAGGTTCGACGGAATTGTCCACGGCGTTGTCGTCCAGATGAGAGTGGAGACAGAGCGTCCGGCAAGTTCTGGAACACGCGCAGCAAGTTCGTCGGCAGAGCTCGGCGCGAGATGAAATTCGACATAGATCGACGGCGATACGTGCGACTCGTAATCCACCTCGGCTTCGGCCAGCGCTGTCCGACAGTGGATGCACCAGTGGACCGGCTTTTTTCCCTTGTAGACCATTCCCTTCTCAACAAAGGCACCAAGCGCACGGACGATGGCTGCCTGGTACCGATAGTTCATAGTTAGGTATGGTTTGGACCAGAGGCCAAGGACACTGAGGCGCTCGAATTCTTCGCGCTGGATCTGCACAAATTTTTCCGCATAACGTCGACACTCGCGGCGGAAATCCGCAACGCTCATGTCGCGCTTTTTCTTACCGAGCTCGCGGTCGACCTTGAGTTCGATTGGCAAGCCGTGGCAGTCCCAGCCAGGCACGTATGGCGCGTCGTACCCTGCCATCGTGCGGGATCGGACGATGAAGTCTTTCAGGATCTTGTTGAGCGCGTGTCCGATGTGAATGCGGCCGTTCGCGTATGGTGGGCCGTCGTGCAGTACGAACTTCGGGCGACCGGCGCTGCGTTGCCGAATTTGCCCGTACAGATCCATTTCCTGCCATTGCGCCAGCCATTCTGGTTCCGCAGCTTGTAGGTTCGCTTTCATTGGGAACCCGGTACGAGGCAGGTTGACCGTCTTCTTCCACTCAGGCATGGGTATCAATAGATTCTATAATGCCCTGATGTTCCAGTATGCCGAGTGCTTTAGTCTAGATTCGTTGTTGCTGGTCACTGGTCCATGTGCAGGCGAGGTGCGATGAGTGTCACGCCAGCTACAGCGGTATTCTTCGATGTCGATTTCACCCTGATTTATCCAGGTCCGACCTTCCAAGGCGTCGGCTATCAGCGTTTTTGCGCTCGATATGGCATTGATGTCGATCCGTCGCGATTCGCTGATGCCGTCTTGTTCGCGTCGGCAACGATGGAGGAATCGAAGGATCAGAACTACGATTCCGAGGTCTTTATCCGATACACGAGGCGGATTATCGAAGGGATGGGAGGTCATGGGGCGCGACTTGATGCGTGCGCCAACGAAATTTACGCGGAATGGGCGGCATGCCACCACTTCTTCCTGTATGACGATGTGACGCCGGCCCTGCGGGAGCTTGCGGATAGAAACGTTAAGGTAGGGCTAATTTCCAACTCCCATCGATGCCTGGCTACTTTTCAGCAGCACTTTGAACTTCATGGCCTGATCGCCGGTGCGCTATCTTCATCCGAGCATGGATATCTGAAGCCGCATCGCAGTATTTTCGAATCGGCGCTGAAGCTCCTCGGTGTTGTCGCCGAAGAGTCCGTGATGGTTGGCGACAGTCTTCAGCACGACATCGAAGGTGCCCAGCGTGTTGGTATGCGCGGGATCCTCGTTCGACGCGCGCCGGACGCCACGGTAGCTTGCTCGCCAGGTGTGCCAGTGATTCGCGATCTCGCGGAGCTGTCAGCATTAATCTGAGGTACAGGCGGTCTAGCCTGTTGGGGCCAGACTAACCTGGCGGCCAGTTCAGAGTACGCCCGGCAAGGAGGTGCAGGTGGATGTGGAAGATGGTTTGCCCGCCATCCCGGTTCGTGTTGAAGATCGTTCGGTATCCGCGCTCTTGGTAACCATACTCCTTCGCTAGCGCGGCCGCCCGGCGAATCATCGAGCCCACGAGCATGTCGTCTTCTGATGCCAAATCGTTAACCGATGAGATGTGTCTTCGCGGCACGATCAATACGTGCAGAGGTGCCTGTGGACTCACATCCTCGAAGGCGACAAGGGCGTCGTCCTCGAAGACTATCGTGCCTGGGATGTCACCCGAGACGATTTTGCAGAAGAGACAGCCGCTACGGGCTTTCGCTGAATCACTCATCGATGTTGAACAATCGCTGTCCGGGGAATGCCCTGTAGATCAGCTCGAACATGATCCAGCCGAAGGGAGGGTCGCGCGCTGACGAGCGCTTTCACTCCATCTTCCTGCCCGTAGCCAAACTCCATTACGAGCCATCCGCCTGGCGTCAGCTTTTCGGCGGCCGTGTCGAGTACCCCAGTGATGTCGCGGAGGCCCTCTGTGCCCCCAAAAAGAGCAACCGCTGGCTCGTGCCGTGTGACGCGTGCGAGAGCTGGTCTGTCGCCGTCTTTGACGTACGGTGGGTTTGCGGTGATGACGTCAAACGTGCCGTCGATACCGTCGAGGTACGAGGTGGAAACAAATGTGACTCGGTTGGTTACGTTATGCCGTGCGGCGTTGGTGCGAGCCACTGCGAGCGCGTCGTTGGAGACGTCAGACGCAACGATTTGGCACGTTGGCGCATCGACTGCTATGGCAACCGCTACGCAACCGCTACCGGTGCCGATATCGGCGATGCGAGCGCCATCTTGACAAGATTCGTCAGGTGTTTGGTTGAGCCCTGTAGTGCCCTTCGGTGGGTGGGCGCTCGATCTTCGCAGTAGGAGAAGTGTCTCCTCGACAATGAACTCTGTTTCTGGGCGAGGGACAAGGACTGCGGGTGTTATGACAAAATCGAGACCCCAGAATTCCCGGATGCCGACGATGTATGCGGTCGGTTCATAGCGGGTCCTTCGGGTGACCCATTCAGACAGCGTTGGCTCGAGTCCCTTGGGTGGAGCGTTTTGCAGGTCGGTTAGCAGCTGGGTCTTATCCCATCCCAGAATCGTACGAGCATACAGATCGACGTCTGCGGAGGCCTCGATATGAGAAAAGTCCGCCGCGACGAGCCGTGCGCGCGCTCTGGCCAGTGTCTCGTGCAGTGTCAAGTAGCGGCCGTCGCTTCTTTGAGTTTCTCTGCGTTGTAAAAAGTAGTCACTTGATCCAAGAGTTCCTCTGGATCGCCTTCGAGCACGTCGTGAAGCCGATGGGTTGTGAAGTTGATACGGTGATCGGTAATACGGCTCTGTGGGAAGTTGTACGTCCGAATTTTTTCCGACCGTTCACCAGTTCCCACCTGACCGCGCCGCTCCTGTGCGACGGCCTCTTGCTGCTTTTGCATCTCCATCTCATAGATTCTGGCGCGTAGAACTTTCATTGCCTTCGCCCGATTCTTGATCTGAGATTTTTCGTCCTGTTGGGACACGACGAGCCCGCTCGGAATGTGCGTGATGCGCACGGCGGAGTACGTTGTGTTAACGCTTTGACCACCTGGTCCGCTTGAGCAGAACGTGTCGATACGCAAGTCTTTCTCGTGAATGTCGACGTCAACCTCCTCCGCCTCGGGAAGGACTGCCACAGTGGCAGTCGATGTGTGGATGCGCCCGCTTGCCTCGGTCACGGGCACGCGCTGCACGCGATGTACGCCGCTTTCGTATTTTAGACGGCTGTAGACGTTACGGCCCTCGATCGACGCAATGACTTCCTTGAAGCCGCCCGTGCTGCTCTCGCTGCACGACATCACATCGAATTTCCAATGTTGACGCTCTGCGAAGCGGCTGTACATGCGGAAGAGATCAGCAGCAAATAGAGACGCTTCATCGCCGCCAGTGCCAGCGCGGATCTCAAGGATGACGTTTTTCTGGTCGTTTGGATCCTTGGGAATCAGAAGCAACCGAAGATTGCCGATGATCGCTTTTTGCCTAACGTGCAGATCTTTGAGTTCTTCCTGGGCCAGCTGTCGCATTTCAGCGTCACCACTTCGTCCGAGTTCCTCAGAGCCCTCGATATCCTTTAGGACTGCTTTGTATTCACCATACGCTTGGACCAGGGGCTCAAGCTCGGCCAGCGCTTTGGCCGCCTTTCGGTACTCGACGGGATCGGACTGGATATCGGCCGTGCCGAGGCGCGCAGCGAGTGCTTCGTATTGCGCTTCAACCGAGCTGAGCTTGTTGAGCATGCGAACTAGTCATCCTCCAGACACAGGGGGCAGGAACGCCACCTCGTCGCCGTCGTGCACGACCGCTGCCATACGTGCGTATTCTGCGTTGACCGCTACCGACATCGTGGTTTCGTACTCCACCAGCGAGGGTATCTCCGCCGTTAGGGATTGCCACACAGTGTGAACCGTGGCCGGGGCTTCAATGCTTCGAATGAGTTCACCTGAGCCGGCCAGGTCCCGTAGCCGCGCGAAGAGCTTGACTGTTACGCGCATGCAATTTTGTGCGCGGTCAGCTTCGCTCGTTCGTCATCCGGGTCGGCGGCGGCGCCCTCTATCCAGACCTCGCCACCCTCAAAGTGTTCGCGCTTCCAGATCGGCACGATCTGCTTCACGCGCTCGATCGCGTAGCGGCATGCGGCAAAGGCATCGGCACGATGCGGAGACGAGACGACGATGATGATGCTTGCTTCACCAATGTCGAGACGGCCGATTCGATGGTGCATGCCCATGTGGGCCGAGGGCCACGCCTCATGAGCCTCTCTGATGATCCGTTCGAGTGCCCGCACTGCCAAAGGTTCGTACGCTTCGTACTCCAGGAAATGAACGGTCCGACCCTGATTGTGGTCACGGACGAGACCGGTAAACGTCGTGAGCGCTCCGTTGCCGGAGGTTCCTTTCTCAAGGTCACGGGCCAGCGACTGCAGGTCCAGTGGATCGCGTGTCACAGCCGCCAGAGACATACTGCCAGTATATGGTCAACGTCGAGTAATGAGCGCCCGTCAGATAGCCGTACGGTCGGGTCGGTCATCCGAGAATCTAGCGCGATCTTCGACGGAGTTCCAGGAGTGCTCCATTGGTCCCGTGCCCTGGCCCAAGGCAGGGGCGGCGCGAATGGCGCCGGCGACGTATCGTTGAGTCCGCCGGATCGCGTCGTTCAGGGGGTGTCCGAGAGCAAGCTGCGCGGTCACCGAAGCCGCGAATGTGCAGCCGGTTCCGTGCTTGGTCGGCCCAGCCAGTCGCTCAGTCGGAAATTCGATAAATTGATTTCCGTCGTACAGCAGGTCGATGATGTTGGAGGACGGAAAGTGGCCGCCCTTGATAATGACGGCCGTCGGACCTAGGGCCATGATCCGACGGGCTGCCTCTCGGCGCTCGGCCTCCGTTGTGATCGGTAGTCCAGAGATCGTTTCAGCCTCGGGAATGTTGGGTGTGGCGAGAAATGCCCGCCGAAGTAGTTGTGATTTCATCGCGTCAACTGCGTCATCGTCTGCGAGTGGCTCACCAGTTGTCGCGATTATCACGGGGTCAACTACGAGTAGAGGGATACTCAGTTCGTCTATCGCGGCTGCGACGGCCTCGACAATGGCCGCGTTGGCAAGCATCCCTGTTTTGGCGGCGTGTACACCTATGTCCGACACGACTGCCTCCATTTGGCTAACAACAAGACCTGCCGACACCGCGTGTCTCGCGCGAATGCCAAGGGTGTTTTGCGCGGTGATCGCCGTGATCACGCTGAGGCCGTAGACACCATGGGCAGCAAATGTCTTGAGGTCTGCTTGTAACCCGGCGCCGCCACTCGAGTCACTTCCGGCGATAGTTAACGCTGTTCGCATGTCACGGGGTGGCTTCGGTAAGTGTCGAGGTTTATCATGGTTCGAGCACGAGGAGGTATTGGTGGGGCAAAGCCTGGCGGATGAGTAATTGCAGCTTTGCAGCCAGCGTGTCCATGATCTGATCTGACTTCTGCCAGGTGTTTCTGCTTGTTCCTTCCAAGAGCCAGAAATTTGGTGGCGAAAACAAGCGGCCGTGCTGCGCTGCCGTTGAGGCTTGTAATTCCGGACGTGGTAAGAGCCAGGTGCCACTCGCCTGGGTCCAGGGCGTGCCGGGGTGAGAGCTGACAAGTCCGACTACCAGTGTGATGGTGGCCTGTTTCATCGAATCACATCGTCAGCGACGCCAGCAGTGTGGTTGAGGGTGACGCGGAGCGGAAGTCGCACCAAGGGCTACAGGTCCGATATTGCATAGGGATCAACTAGTCAAATTATACTGCTCGCATGAACACTTCATTTCTCGATAGCGTTCTCGCATTGATTGTCAGGACTTCGACAGATTTGCCACCGGATGTGCGGGTGGCAATGAAGGCGGCGATCGGGCAGGAGACCGCCGGGACGCAGTCGGCACAGGCACTGTCTATTATCGCGCTGAACATTGACCAGGCTGCTGATTGCGAAGGAGCGATCTGCCAGGACACGGGGATGCCGACGTTTGAGGTCAAGGTGCCGGTAGGCTCGGATCAGCTTGTTATGAAGCGGAAAATTCGGGAAGCAGTCGCGGAGGCGACGCGTCGCGGCAAGCTTCGGCCCAACTCTGTTGATTCTATTACGGGTGAGAACTCTGGTGACAATCTCGGGCCCGGTACGCCGATCATTCACTTCGAGCAGTGGGAACGTGACGACATAGAGGTCAAGCTGATCTTGAAGGGCGGCGGCTGCGAAAACATGAACGCGCAGTATTCGGTTCCCACTGAGTTGCCGGGTCTAGGTCGTGCAGATCGTACGCTGGAGGGAGTTCGAAAATGCATCCTACACGCCGTGTGGAGCGCCCAGGGGAAAGGCTGCGCACCTGGGGCGGTTGGCGTGTGCGTCGGGGGCGATCGGACATCCGGCTACGTGCATGCCAAAGAGCAACTGTTTCGAACACTGGACGATGTCAACCCTGATTCACGGCTCGGACAGCTTGAGGCTTCGATCATGGGTGAAGTGAACAAGCTGGGCATTGGGACCATGGGGTTCGGCGGTCGTACCTCGTTGATCGGTTGCAAAATTGGCGTGCTCAATAGGCTTCCCGCCAGCTTTTTCGTGTCGGTGGCGTACGACTGCTGGGCATTTCGCCGCCTTGGTGTCGTCATCGACGCTCGCAGTGGTGAAATTACGCAATGGCTCTACCGGGACCCTGCGACACCGGTCGCCGCAATGGCTGATCAGGCTGGTGTTCAGCGCACCGGTCGCGAAGTTACGTTGCGTGCGCCGGTGACCGACGAGCAGGTTCGTGCGTTGAAAGTTGGTGACATTGTTCTAGTTTCTGGCGCTGTTAACACGGGCCGAGATGCGGTACACGCCCATTTGATGAAGCACGATCCCCCGACGGACCTAGAAGGATCGGTGCTGTATCACTGCGGCCCAGTGGTGATGAAAGAAGGTGGGGGCTGGCGCGTGACTGCTGCTGGGCCGACGACGAGCATCCGCGAGGAGCCGTACCAGGCAGATATCATCCGTCGATTCGGGGTAAAGGCCATTATCGGAAAAGGCGGCATGGGTGCGAAAACACTCGCAGCGATGAAGGACTCCGGGGCGGTTTACCTGAATGCGATCGGTGGGGCCGCTCAGTTTTACGCCCGATCCATTGATCGTGTCGAAGGGGTTTCACTGCTCGACTTTGGTACACCGGAGGCGATGTGGCATCTGCAGGTGACCGACTTTCCGGCGATTGTGACCATGGATGCTCACGGTAACAGCTTGCACAAAGACATAGAAAAGGCGTCTGCGGCCGAGTTGGCTGCGATCGGCGAATAGTCCGAAACGGTTATCTGGCTAACTGGCAATTGCGCAACGGGATGCGGCGGTAGTGTTGAGCTTGCCGGTCCAGGGTGCCGGCGCTTATAATCGAGCGTAGGGATTTCCCCTGGAGAATCAAGATAATGATCAACGTGTCCGAGACGGCAGCGACGAAAATTAGCGAGTTGCTCACAGAAGAAGGCAAGGACGGCAGCGGTCTGCGAGTGTTTGTGCAGGGCGGAGGTTGTTCTGGCTTCCAGTATGGCCTGATGATCGAAGAGGGCGGCGGTGTCGCTGATCAAGTATTCGAATCGAAGGGTGTCAAGTTGTTCGTTGACCCGGTGAGTATCAGCTACCTCAGTGGTGCGGAGGTCGATTTTGTCGATACTGTGACGGGAGGCGGATTCACCATCAAGAATCCCAACGCTGTTTCGACTTGTGGATGCGGATCGTCCTTCAGCGTCTAAGTTCGCACGGGTCAAGCCTTGCCCTCGGACCCTTGACCTAACGTGCCGACCACCCTTGAGGGCTTGACCCAGCTCAAGTCACCTGGCGGGAGACGGTCCAGTAAGCGAGAACAAATCGTCGACGTCTTCCTCAGGCAGGAAGGGCATCTCAGTGCCGACGATCTTGTCGGACTGATACGCCGCGACGATCAGCGCATCAGTCGTGCCACTGTCTATCGCACCTTGCAATGGATGGTGGACGCTGGCATCGCTCGCAAAGTCGATTTCGGTGAAGGGCGTTTCCGTTTCGAGCACTCTTACCGCCAGCCGCGTCATTTTCACCTCATTTGCAAGGCCTGTCATCAGTCGTTTGAGTTTCTCAGTTCAGACATTGAAGAATTAGTTGAGGAAGTGGCGACCGCCAGGAGTTTTGTGGCTTCTCAAAGTGTCGTGCAGATTTATGGCACGTGCGAGGAATGCCAGACGGGTCGGAACTCAAGAAGCGAAGCGGGTCAAACGGACTTGCTTTTCGCACGTGATGCGTTGCGGATCGCGATTGCCACGGAGCGAAGTGGTTTGGAATTTTACAGTCGCGCCGCACGCCTGACCAAGGATGCACGGGGTCGGAAAGTATTTGAGGACCTCGCTCTTGAGGAACAGGAGCACATGGGGAAGCTGGAGGCACGCTACGGTGAACTGCTGCAGCGTGATCCCAAGTTAGAGTCGCGTCCGACTTTCCTGTTTTTTAAGGGGGCTGCGAACGGACTGTTTGCTGAAGGTACGGAGCAGCTTCTGGCCGGGGTGAACGATCAGCAGGCACTAATGATCGGTATTCGCTGCGAACGTGGCTCCCACCGTTTTTTCAAGAAGTATGGCGAGCGATTTGAAGATTCTGAGGGGAAGCAGATTTTTCTCGAGTTTGCAGACGAAGAACGCGAGCACCTTGACCTCCTTGTTCGTGAGTATAAGGCGTTGGTTAAGCGTCAGGGTCGAGCGCGTGGCGCGTCGCCACGCAAATCGCGTGCGGCGCGCAGCGCACGGTGACGTTCGATCGCTGCTAGGCTACCCTGAGGATGTTTTCTGGTGATTGATCTCCATCTTCACACCACGGCATCCGATGGTCGGTGTTCCCCCCGAGAACTTGTTGCACGCGCGGCCGCCGCGGGTGTGTCTGTGATGGCCGTGACTGATCACGACACGACAGCAGCCGTTGCCGAGGTTCGCGCGGCGGCGCGCGAATCCGGCGTACAGACGATCAGCGGCATCGAGATCACCGCAGTAGAGGAGAGCAGGGATCTCCACGTGCTTGGCTACTTATTCGATCCGCTGAACGACGCACTTGGCACTTTTTTACAGGCAGCGCGGCGTGCGCGTATCGCGCGCGTCGAGGAGATCGGTTCCCGTCTTGCGACGTTGGGCGTCCCCGTAAACCTCGAGCCGCTGGTGCGGGTGGCCACTCTTGAGAGCGGGAGATCGGTGGGGCGGCCGCAGGTTGCCAAAGCCATGGTGGATGCTGGTCATGTTGCGGATACTCAGCAAGCGTTCGATCGCTGGCTTGGCAATGGATGCCCAGGCTGCGTTCCCCGCAAGGGCCCGACAGCGGAGGCAGTGATAGAGGCGATCCACGAGGCAGGTGGCATTGCGTCGCTTGCGCATCCGGGTAAGCTCGGTCTGTCGAGGCGGATCCCTGCACTGGTCAAGGCCGGTCTTGACGCAGTAGAAGCCTTTCATCCTGATCACGACGCGTCTCTTGTCAGCCAGTACGTCGCCATAGCACGGGACCTAAACCTGCTCCTGACTGGCGGTTCCGATTTCCATGGTGATCCTGGACATGGGCGCGAACCAGGGACAGTCACGCTACCCGCTTCCGAGTTTGCGCGCCTGCCGGAGGCGCGCCCGTATGCAGTCTACTGACGTCGTTATCTCTCTTCGGAACGTTCATAAGGACTACCGTGGTCTTCGACCGCTACGGGTCGAACATCTTGAGCTCTGTCAAGGCGAGTCGGTGGCCCTCATGGGTTTCGATCAGGCCGGCGCAGAGGTGCTGGTCAATCTGATCACTGGAACGACGCTTCCAGACTCGGGCGATGTGGATGTGTTCGGCGAGGCAACTAGCGCTATTACCGATCCGGATGCGTGGCTCGCGGCAGCAGATCGATTCGGTATTCTCAGCGACCGTATCGTGTTGCTTGAGAGTTTCTCCGTCGAGCAGAATTTGGCGTTACCGTTCTCCCTTGAACTCGACAATCTGCCTGTTGCCTTGCGGGCTCAGGTTCGGCGCTTGGCCGATGAAGTTGGTGTCGCGCGGGCGCAGTTGTCGCAGACCGTTGTGCATCTGGATGCGGAATCCCAGTTACGTGTTCGGCTGGGCAAGGCCCTTGCACTAGACCCGCGGGTGCTGCTTGTCGAGCATCCCAACCTCACACTGTCCGTTGAGTATCTGCCGCGATTCGCGGCTGATCTGGCACATATCGCTGAGAGTCGTAGGCTCGCTATGGTGGTCATGACCGCCGAGGCTACGTTCGCCAGTCTGGTGTCGGACCGTGTACTCACGTTGACCCCTGCGACGGGAGCACTGACTACCGCGTCGGGGTGGTTACGCTGGCTAACCAGAAGTATTCGCCGCGCGCCGCGCGAGTGAGAGTCGCGACAGTGCTTTGTGCAAGACGGGACTTTTATGCGCCGAACCCTAGCCCGTAGGCAAGCAGCTTGGGGAGCTCTCTAACGATTTCCCGGATATCGCTTCGATGCTGCCACCACTGGGCCGGATCAAAATCTTCGTAACGAGTGCTCCTCATTAGCACCTGGATATCGGTCTCTCGGAGCTCTCGACGAAATGCGAAACCAGCCCGCTTCAGGTGGTATTTCGACGATACGATGATGACTCGACGCCACTCTTCCCTCGTCGCCAACTCACGTAGTGTGATCGCTTCTTCGGCGGTGCTTCCGTGCACTCGTTCGGGAATGAGAATCGCTTCGCTTGGGATGCCCAGCTGGAGCAACAAGCCGTGCACGCGAGTTACGTCGTCGACGAAGGGTATTCCACGTGCGACCAGAGAAGGGATCCCGTCTACTCCAGAGTCTCGAGTGAGCACGAGATTAGAGGCATAGCCCGCGAGGTAAAGGTCAGCTCCCTCAAGGGGACGCGCGATTCGAGAACCGGACAGGACGAAAATTGCGTCAGCTTGCTGGAGAGAGTCTTCCGTGGAGAGAAAGAACCCGAGGTGGAGGAATCCGTAGATACCACAGCTGATGGCAAGTATGAAAAGCGCAAGAACGGCGCGAAGTGTTCTACCCCTGGTGGACGTTGACGGCGGCATCACGATTACGAAAGGAACTTCGACCCTGCGAAGAGCCGAGCGAAGCGGAACTAGCTTTCGATCAGTCGAACGTCACCCGCTCGAGGTCCTTTGGACGAGTCCTCAGATGTGAAATCGACATGTTGCCCTTCGCGCAGCAATTCGAATACAGCGCCACGCACGGCGCTACGGTGAAAGAAGTGTTCGATTCCACCCTCATCGCGGATGAATCCGAAACCCTTATCAATGAGTAGACGTGCAATTGTGCCGTTTGGCATGGGCGTGTCCTCCGATGCGCTAAATCAGGGAAAAACTCCCAGGCGCTCTGTCGACTGCCGCTCAGTGAACAACGGGCTGCGACGGTATCGGTTACGCGCGTGCAGTTTCTGAGAGCTCGGCCAGTGTAGGGAGTCCTAGTGGGGAAGTCAAGCGATCTCAAAACTCCTTACGAATCTATCATTTGCAGGTGTCGAGCCGTCCCTATAGGATCCAGCGGTGCTGGCCGCCATTATTCTTGCCGCGGGTGATTCAATCCGCATGGGGAGGCCTAAGGCCCTTCTTCCGGATCCGGAAGGCCAACCATTTGTCGCGCGGATAGCGTGTACGTTCGCTGCTGCGGGGATTCGCGATGTGATCGTCGTGACGGGTAGTCAGCACGTGGCGATCGTCGATGCTATTACGGCCTGCTGCCAGTCTGTTGCTCCAGTTTTTGTAACCAATCCGAAGCCCTCGCTCGGACAACTCGCGTCTCTGCAGATGGGACTTGGCGTTGCCGAGGGACTGGATGTGGATGGCGTACTTGTGACGCCGGTGGACATTCCCATGGTCCGTCCGTCAACAATCCTCGAGCTGATAATGATGTGGGATCGGACCAGGGCGCCGATCGTTCGGCCGGTTATCGGTGAGCGCCATGGTCATCCTGTGCTATTCGACCGTGCCGTGTTCGATGCGCTTCGCACCGCGCCCCTTAATCTTGGTGCACGAACCGTAGTCCATGCCTGGGGTGATCGGCTCGTCAACGTTGCTGTTGATGATGAAGGTTGCCTGGTCGACATTGACACGCCGGATGACTACGAGAGGATCGTTGGAAAAATTCTGGAAAACAGTTAAATCCGGCGTTGATTAGGCGACCGCATAGATTACCGAGATCGAGCTTTAATTCTTCCTCAATGCTGACGTCTTCGTGCCGCTTCATGATCTTCGGTGCGATCGTTTCTCACGTTTCGTTCGAGTTGATTGTTCTGGCAGCGTTGCAACTCAGACCCTTCGGACGCGGCAGAACGATCAACTGTTCTTAAAGAATTGTGGACTTGGCAAGGATCGAATCGGTTTTCTGTTCAGTAGTTACTGTTCTGTTCTGACGTATTCGAAGTTGATTGTCTGCCGATTGATTCCGCGACGCGGCGGGGCGATGTAGTTTGCGAATTTCCCAGGTTCGAATACAGGTTTATCCATGATGCTGAGCAAATATTCAGTGTCGGAGGTCGACGGCAGCCATTCGTACTGGCGCTGCTCCCACTGCTCGGCGCTCAGGGGTACACCGCTCGGAGTGAAGTGAAATCCTGAAAACATGCCGATTTTGCGGTGGAACTTTCGGTCGGGTAGCTGAAGCCGATCCGACATGCCATACGTTTCAAGGATCCGATTCCATCGGGCGACACCTGCCAAGCAGTCACCCATGTACCAATCGCGCAGCACCTCGTTCATCGCGTTGCGCATCAGGACTTCCTTGGTCACTGTTTTGCCGCCCTCAAGGAACTCCATGTTGTAGTGAGCGTTTTTGACGATGTGATCGTCAAACGTACCCTCCTTAGCGCGGCCTTTGAGGCCGTTAGCAAAATAGGCCGCGGCGTTACTCGACACTTCACTGCCGTGGAGATCGAGGCTGAGGCTAAACCATTGATTTATGTGTTTCTGAATCATTGCGATGTCGATCCCGCCGATTTTCCGGACGTCTTCCGAGAATCCAGACTGTCTCATGAGTTGGCACGTTCGCTCGAGAATACGGGCGACCCCAGTTTCGCCGACGAACATGTGGTGCGCTTCCTCGGTCAACATGAAGCGCGTGGTGCGTGCCAGCGGATCGAGTGCACTCTCAGACAGAGACATTAGTTGTGATTTTCCGTCGCGGTCGGTAAACATCGTGAACATAAAGAAATCGAGCCAGTTATCAATCGGTTCGTTGAATGCGTCAAGAATTCTTGGTTTGTCGCGATTGCCGCTTTGGCGCTCTAAGAGTTCTTCCGCTTCGTCCCGGCCGTCGCGACCGAAATAGGAATGCAGAAGGTACACCATCGCCCACAGATGGCGTCCCTCCTCTACGTTGACCTGAAATAGGTTGCGCAGGTCATACAGGCTCGGGCAGCGTTGACCAAGGAGTCGCTGTTGCTCGACACTGGCTGGCTCGGTGTCACCCTGGGTGACGATCAGTCGGCGCAGTTGGTTCCGGAATTCTCCCGGCACTTCTTGCCAGACGGGTCGCCCAAAGAAGTCGCCAAAGCCAATCTTGCGATCTTTTACCTGCTCCGCCAGAAAGATGCCCCAGCGATATTCTGGTAACTTCACGTACTCGAAATGCGCCCAACCTGCAGCGTCGACGCTGGTTGCCGTGCGCACGTAGACCTGGTGGTAATCCTGAAAGCCCTGCGGGCCCATGTCCTTCCACCACTGTATGTACTTGGGTTGCCAGTGCTCAAGCGCGCGCTGCAGACGCTTGTTATTCGACAGGTCGACGTTGTTCGGAATTTTTTCGGCGGAGATCATCGTCAGGTCCTTTTCCAGTCGAATTCGGGACGCCCCGTTTGCCCATAAACATTTAGCGCACCTTTTTCGCCGACGGCATTCGGTCGCTGGAAAATCCAGTTTTGCCAGGCTGTCAGTCGCCCGAAAATCTTTGTTTCCATGGTTTCCGGTCCGGCGAACCTGAGATTGGCCTCGATACCGGTCATCGCATCTGGTGAAAATGCCGCACGAGCCTCGACGGCGAGGCGCACTTCGTCCTTCCAGTCGATTTCATCTGGTGCAAACGTGACCAGGCCAGCCTTTTCAGCCTCGGTCGCATTAAACGGTCCAGCGTCCGCCAGTAGCTGGTTTGGCTTATCAGAGTCCCCGAGGAACCGGGATTGGAGGCGGGAGAGTCCGTTGCTCATCGACAGCAGGCCAGCATTCATGGCGGAGAGTTGGATGACATTCTGCTCCAGTTCGTCGCTCAGCATGTACGATCGGTCGGCGGCGAGAGCCAGCTCAAGTAGGGAACCTGCGAAGGCTGAACCCGGTTCGATGAATGCGAAGAACGTTCGGGCAGTGAGGTCGAGTCGCTTTAGTGTTCGCTTCATAAAATGGATGATCTCGTTGACGAACCATTCGGATTGGTGGGCAACGAGAGTTTGATCGATCGCAAGCACGGCGTTCGGGTCGCCAGCTGTGAGAATCACAATTGTTCCGATTTCCGGTTCGTCGATGCGCAGCCTCAAAAGTAAATCGTCCAGCTCGCGGAAAGCGCGTAGCGGCCAAAACTGGTCGCCTGCCTTGATGATATCGGCAGGCGTTGTTGGCTGCGTTTCCTGTGGTGAGTGCACGGTGATTTGCGCGGTCCGTTTGAGGCGATCAAATATAGCCGACACAGCAGAGTACGTAATTGTGGAGTCAGTGATTGTTGGTTTCAGCGGGTTCAATTTGATACCGGAGCCTGTCGATGTCCGCGTCGAGTTGTCCGCCAGCGCTTCTGCGCGCTTCTGCACGGCATCGTTAAACTGACTGGTCGGGAACACGGCGTCTACTAAACGCCATTTGACCGCGCGTTTTCCTTTGATTCCCTCTGTGAGTGTACAAAAGTAATCTGCAAGGTCGCGACGTACGTGACGCTTATCAACCAGCCGGGTCAGACCTCCGGTTCCGGGCAGGACGGCGAGCAAGGGTGCCTCAGGCAGACTCACCGCAGAATTCCCGTCGTCGACTAGGAGAATCTCGTCGCAGGCCAGTGCTAGCTCGTACCCGCCACCTGCGCAAATTCCATTCAATGCTGCAACGAATTTCAGGCCGGAGTGTTGGCTGGCGTCCTCTATGGCGAATCTCGTCTCGTTGGTGAATTTACAGAAATTTACCTTCCAGTTATGGGTCGAGTCGCGCAGCATTACGATGTTCGCGCCAGCGCAGAAAATGCGATCTTTGAGCGACCTGATGATCACGGTGCGGACCTGCGGGTGTTCGAAGCGCACGCGTTGGATGGCATCGGCAAGCTCAACGTCTACTCCGAGGTCGTAAGAGTTCAGTTTAAGCGTGTAGGCGGGCGACAGCCCGGCATCCTCGCGTACATCCATTGACAAATTTGCGATGGGGCCGTCAACGGTTAGCTTCCAATGGTTGTACCGATCAGGTTGGGTTTCGAAGGCGACGGTCGGTTCTGCAGCATTTGCCATATTGGGCTCAAGTGTAGCAAGTAGATGATTAGACGACGCTTACCGTACTTCGCGGCCGGATGTAGAATGAGCTTTCAAATCCCGATCGTGACATCCAAGTTTCGCGATCCGCCTGACACAGAGGAGTTCGATGGCATACCAGAAGCTGTCTTTCGACGTGCGTGACGGCGTTGCCCTAATCACACTCTCAGAGCCACCAGCCAATACCTACAGCTACGACATGATGCGTGAGATCGACGATGCTATTTTACGCGCGCGAATGGATGTCAGCGTGCACGTTATCGTTATCACCGGAGAAGGCGAGAGGTTCTTCAGCGCTGGCGCGAACATCGGCACGCTTCAGGACACCAGTCCGGAGTTCAAGTACTACTTCTGTCTTCACGCAAACGAGACTTTGTGCCGCCTGGAACAGACGCCGAAGCTGGTTATCGCGGCTCTTAACGGGCACACCGTCGGCGGTGGGTTGGAGGTCGCGATGGCTGCCGACCTTCGGATCGCAAAGAAGGGTGCTGGCAAGATCGGTTTCCCGGAGGTCAATCTCGGCGTTTTGCCTGGGACAGGTGGGACTCAGCGCCTAGCGAGGTTGATCGGGCGTTCTCAAGCAATCGAATGGATGGTTTCCGGGAAGCTTATGTCATTTGACGATGCCGCAGCAGTGGGGCTTGTCACGGAGGTCTGGGACAAGCAGCGGCTCTCCGGGCGTAACTTTGTGAGTGCCGTCATCGATTACGCCAAGGACTTTACGCCCCCAAAGAGGGCGAGTCTCGCCGTTGGCGCGATCAAACGCGCCGTTCAGGCTGGCAGCGATTTGTCTCTAGGCGACGGTCTTGCGATCGAGCGCGAGTTGCAGCAGCAGCTTTTCAAAAGTGCCGATGCGCGAGAAGGTATAAGGGCAAACCTTGAGAAGCGCGCACCAATATTCACGGGCCGGTAGTTGTGAGCGATATTCTTTTCTCGAGCTTTGACCGTATTGGGCTGATTACCCTGAATCGCCCAGAAAAGCTGAACGCCTTCGCGGATCGAATGCGTGAGGAAATTGCTGAGGCGTTCCGTGAAGTTGCCAAAGATGATGCAATTCGAGTGGTGGTGTTAACTGGAGCCGGTAGGGCGTTCTGCGCAGGCGCGGACATTGGCTACATGCAAGAGTTGATCGAACGCGAAGACTGGGGCGCCGCGAAGGCACTTGTCGATATTGGGGCGACTGTCGTGTCGCTAATTGAGACCATGGACAAGCCAGTGCTGGCGGCAGTAAATGGGCCGGCGGCTGGTGGGGGTGCGAATCTGGCACTGGCCTGCGATGTGAGGGTTGCCGCAACCGGTGCTTCCATTGGGCAGACCTTCAACAAAATCGGACTGCATCCTGATTGGGGCGGGACATACTTTCTTCCAAGACTGATTGGAACCAGTCGTGCGCTCGAATTGGTGTTTTCCGGCGAAATGATCGGGTCAGAGGAGGCGCTGCGAATTGGCTTGTTCAATCGTGTCGTCGGAGATGATGTCGTCATGGACGAAACGCTCGCATGGGCGCGTGACCTGGCTCTGAAGCCTCCACTGGCTATAGCGATGGCGAAGCGGTCTATTCGGGATAGTCACCAGCGTTCGCTACAGGACGCCCTTCAGCTCGAGCTCGAGCAACAACTCCAGCTCTTCAAAAGTTCGGATGCACGAGAAGGAGTCGCAGCTTTCCTCGAAAAACGTGCTCCAGTGTATCGGGGCGAGTGATGCCGGTGTCGACGAGGAGACCGTTGTGAGGCACGTTGTGGTTGTAGGTGCTGGGACGATGGGTCGCGGTATCGCACAGGTTGCTGCCGTAGCCGGGATCACGACTTTTCTTGTCGACGTCGAGGATGCTGCGTTGCTGCGAGCTCAAACGCAGATCCAGGACACGCTCGCCGGATCTGTTACGCGCGGAAAGCTGACTTCATCGGAGGCAGAAACCGCATTTGATCGCATTCGTTCTACTGTAACGCTTGGAGACGTTGTGCCAGGTGCGGAATTGGTTGTCGAGGCTATCGTGGAGAACCTGGCCGAGAAACGCGCGCTTTTTTCTGAGCTCGACACGATCGCCGAAAGTGACGCCCTGCTCGCGACCAATACCTCGTCATTGTCGGTTGCTTCGATTGCTTCTGCGACTCGCTCGCCCGAGCGTGTTGTTGGCATGCATTTCTTTAATCCCGCTCACATCATGAAACTCGTTGAAGTCGTTGCACACTCCAGCGCGAGCAGCCTGTCTATAGAGCGCGCGACAGAGATGTCTAGCCTGATGGGAAAACACCCCATCGTCGTACGTGACTCTCCTGGTTTTGCGTCCTCCCGCCTTGGAGTCGTCCTGGGTCTTGAGGCAATGAGAATGCTCCAGGAGGACGTCGCGTCAGCGGAGGACATCGATACTGCAATGGAGTTGGGATATGGGCATTCAATGGGTCCATTGAGAGTGAGCGACCTCGTTGGACTTGATGTTCGCCTTAGCGTTGCAGAGTACCTGTACGAAAAATTGGGAACTGCGCTTTTTGAGCCGCCGGCAATTCTTAAGAAGAAAGTTAGGGTTGGCGAACTTGGCAAGAAAACCGGAAAGGGCTTTTACGAATGGCCAAAAACGTCTTAGTGCTCACGGAAGTGCTGCATGGTGTGGCGACGCTTATCATCAATCGTACTGACAAACTCAACGCGTTGAATGCCGAAGTCCGCCATGCATTTGTCGAGAGTCTCAGCGCTCTTGAGCGTCGTGACGACGTTCGCGCTGTCATCGTCACCGGCAGCGGTGAAAAATCGTTTGTGGCAGGTGCAGACATTGCGGAGTTCAAGGACCGCTCGGCGCTCGACCAGTTCGAGGCTTCGCGTGGCCTTACTGTTTTTTCTTCGGTGGCGGCCTTCACTAAACCATTGATTGCAGCGATTAATGGTTTTTGCCTCGGTGGCGGATGCGAACTCGCACTGGCGTGCGACATCCGCATAGCATCTGAAAAAGCGCGCTTTGGTCAGCCTGAAGTTAATCTAGGACTGATTCCTGGTGGGGGTGGTACTCAGCGACTTGCCCGACTCGTTGGTATGGGACAGGCGTTCAAAATGATCTATTCAGGGGAGATGATCAATGCGAGTGAAGCGCTTCGCATCGGGCTAGTTGAAGAGGTCGTGCCAGCGGATCAGCTGATGGTGCGGTGCCAGAATCTGGCCGAAACGATCGCCACAAAGAGCCCGATCGCCCTTCGGTTGATTAAGGAAGCCATTCAGGCCAGTGCGCAAACGCCACTTAATGAGGGTCTCAGGATTGAGACAGCGCTTCTGGGCCTGGCATTTTCTTCAGCTGACAAAGCTGAGGGGGTTCAAGCGTTTCTCACAAAAAGACATCCGGTGTTTAAGGGTCATTAGTCGTGTCACACGAGCTCACGCTGGTTTGTGTGTTCCTGGCATGGATTTTATAAACTCGGTGGCGACTCGCGTGACAGCACCAGGTTGATCACGATGAGGGAAGTGTCCGCATTGTGGCAGCAGGATGCTTCGACATTGTCCTCTTACCTTCGCCTTGATTGTGTCCAGCTGAGCTTTAGTCCCGTATTCGTCTTCGCATCCCTGAAGCAGCAGGACAGGCGCCTCAACTGTTTCCGCGTAGTGTTCGATATTCCATCCCCTGAAGGTCGGTGATAACCAGATGTCAGTCCAGGCGGTGAATAGTGTCTCGGCGGCGTCATGGTGACGTGCCAGGCGGATCTTTAAGTCGCTTGAGTCGTACCTCTCACGTACGGACCGGATGCCCTTTATAGTCAAGTCTTCGACGAAGAGGTGCGGTGCCTCCAGAATCAGTCCCGCAACGTTGGCATGTTGAGCCCCGGCATAGATCAGTGCGATCGAGCCGCCGTCGCTGTGTCCGAACAAGATTGGCTTCGTTATAGCAAGCTTGTCGAGTAGACGAGGGAGGATGACCAGCGCTTCATCGTGCATAAAGCGGGTGGTCAGGGGGGCGGAGAGCGGTGATGATTTGCCGTGTCCTTTGCGGCTATACACGACCCCACGACACCCAATGCGGGTGCACAGTGCTTCAGGGAAGTCGTGCCACTGGTCAAGAGATCCCAGGCCTTCGTGCAAAAAGACGATGGTGGCGTCTTGAGGGTGATCGGTGCCTATCCACGCGTACTCCAGTAACGCGTCGAAGATGTCGATCGAAAGGCGTTGACGCCGAGTGTTTGTCCCCATTCAAATAGGCGATGTTCGATCAGTCACGATTGCTGAAGCACGAGACTTTTGAGGTCGTCGCTGTCCTCGTCAGCGGTAATATGAAATGGCCACTCAAATCATAGTACCGTCCTTGGTGCGTGTGGCACAGTCAGGAGTGTAAGGAGGCCGTTCTCGTTGAGTGTTTCAGAAACGTTTAACGCCGTCAGTTACCTTGTTGACCGCCATGTCGATGATGGGCGTGGTTCCAAAGTAGCCATTGAATGCGCTGATGAGCGTGTCACGTACGCTCAATTGCAGGAACGGGTGAACCGTGTCGGTAACGGCTTGAAGAAGGCCCTGAAGGTCCGGATGGAGGAGCGTGTGCTGCTGCTTCTGCTCGACCGACCGGAGATTATCTATGGCTTCTTCGGTGCGATGAAGATCGGTGCCGTTCCCGTACCGATAAACACTCTGTGGAAGCATGCTGAATTCGAATACGTGCTCAACGATTCTCGCGCGCGCGTATTGATCGTTGACGAAGCGTTACTGTCGACATTACGCGACATTCCGCGCGAGCGCCTTGAATTTCTGGAGCACGTGGTAGTTGTCGGTGAGTGTGAGCGCGACGATGAAATGTCGTTCGAGTCGTTGACATCAGTCGCCGATCAGAATCTCCAGGTTGCGCCGACTCGGAAGGACGACGTTGCGTTTTGGTTGTATTCGTCTGGAAGTACGGGGCGTCCCAAAGGTTGTATTCACTCACATGACAGCATGGCGTTCTGCGCGAATGCCTATGGACGTGGTGTGCTCGACATTACTTCCGAAGATCGTTTCTACAGTATTGCGAAGGTGTTTTTTGCTTACGGTTTGGGCAACAGTGTGTATTTTCCGTTTTCAGTCGGTGGCACTACCATTTTGTGGAGTGGACCGCCGACAGCTTCCAATGTGTACGACACGATAGAAAAGCACAGACCAACGCTGTTTTTCTCGGTGCCAACGAATTTCGGTATGCTCCTCGCGCATCAGAGCCCCCAAGAGGACTTTGATCTCTCAAGTGTTCGGCAGGCTGTGTCTGCGGGGGAAGCCTTGCCGCCGGCCTTGTTTGATCGCTTCAAGAGGCGCTTCGGAGTGGAAATTCTGGATGGCATTGGGTCCACTGAGGTTCTTCACATTTTTGTGTCCAATCGGCCGGGACATATCCGTCCTGGTTCCAGTGGACTCCCCGTGCCGGGTTATGAGGCCAAAGTCGTTGATGACGAGGGGCAGCCGGTCCCGCTCGGCGAGATCGGTAATCTAATGATCCGCGGAGACTCGATCTGTGCGGGGTATTGGAACCAGCGCGACAAGACGAAAATGACGATCGACGGTCAATGGATCAGGACCGGTGATAAATACCGTCAGGACGAGGAAGGGTATCTGTGGTACGCGGGACGATCTGACGACATGCTGAAGGTTGGAGGGATTTGGGTCAGTCCAACTGAGGTAGAGAACGTGCTCATCGAACACGAAGCCGTTCTCGAATGTGCCGTCGTGGGCCGCGCTGACCGTGATGGACTTATCAAGCCGGCCGGATATGTTGTCCTTGCCCCTGATGTCCGCGCCACGAGCGAACTTTCGATGGAACTACAGACGCACGTGAGCTCACGACTATCAGACTACAAACGACCAAGATGGATTGAATTCATCCCGCAGCTTCCGAAAACGGCGACCGGCAAGATCCAGAGATTTAAGCTCCGTGGATCTGACGAGTTGGCGGATGGAATACGAGTGTGAGAGAAGCCGTTATTGTTGCCAGCTCGCGAACGCCGCTCGCCAAGTCTGGCCGTGGTTCGTTCAATCTCACACGGCCCGACGATCTGGCTGCGCACGCCATTAGCGACGCGCTTGGGAAGGTCTCACAGATTCATCCGCGCGAGGTGGAGGAGGTCATTCTTGGCTGCGGCCAGCCGCATGGGCCTCAAGGTCACAATGTAGCTCGCATCGCTGCGCTGCGCGCTGGCCTGCCGGTCACAACGGCCGGGCTCACGGTGAATCGTTTCTGTAACTCTGGCCTGCAGGCAGTTGCGCAGGCTGCCCACATGGTGATCCTTGAAGGCGTCGAGATCATCGTCGGTGGCGGCGTCGAATCGATCACTATGATGCAGCGGGACAACTCTCCTAATTCGTGGGTTGCAGCGCATCATCCAGGCGCCTATATGCTGATGGGCGAGACGGCCGAAGTGGTGGCGAAACGCTATCACGTGAGCCGTCAGGCACAGGACGAGCTGGCGCTCCTCAGCCAACAAAGGACGGCACGAGCCCAGCAGGATGGCTTTCTCGACGGCGAAATCGCACCGATCCACGTGCGCCGCGCGATTCTGGACTCGAAGACCGGCGAAAAGATAAGCGAGGAAGAGCTGACTGTCTCTCAAGATGAGTGTAATCGCCCCGACACCACGCTAGAAGGTCTGTCCAAGTTGTCGCCGGTGTTCGACGAGAGCGCCGCTGCTAGCGTGACGGCTGGCAATTCGTCGCAATTGTCAGACGGTGCCTCCGCCACCATTGTCATGTCCTCGGATCGTGCGAAGGTGCTGAACGTGAAGCCGTTGCTGGTGTTCCGAGGCTACGCTGTCGCCGGTTGCGAGCCGGACGAGATGGGGATTGGACCGGTGTACGCGGTACCCAAGCTTCTCAAGATGCAGGGCCTGAAGGTCAGTGACATCGACGTGTGGGAGCTGAACGAGGCCTTCGCGTCGCAGGCAGTCTATTGCCGTGACACGCTCGGCATCCCGATGGAAAAGCTGAATCCCAACGGCGGCTCAATTGCGATTGGGCATCCATTCGGCATGACCGGCTCGCGCCTTGTTGGCACAATTGCCAATGAGATGCACCGCCGCAACGCGCGCTATGGAGTGGTGACGATGTGTGTGGGCGGTGGCCATGGCGCGGCCGCGTTGTTCGAGCGGTGGTAGAGAGAGGATGCACAGAATACCCCGGTGGCATCGTCTTCAGCCGCCGCTAGAATTGGCTAGTGAGCTGCGTGGTCGTGTACGTAAAACGGCCATTTGTGAAAGAACCACTCGTTCCAGAGAAGCGGAATAATCCACCAGAAGTTCCACACTAGGGACTCTCCCTCAGCAAAGGCGTGTTCGAGGTGCTCGGCGTGCTCGTTGCCGAGGCCCCAATGCGCGAACCCCAGATAGTAGAAAGCGTAGTAGTTGAGAGCGGCGAGGATGACGACGCCAATTGTCCGAAAGCCGAAGGCCGCCCATGAATCTTTATCGGCCATTGGCACTGCATCGTCGAAGTAGTGATGCCAAACGAGGAATGGGATTAGCGTAAAGCCGCCGATCTCAGCCGCGTGGTACCAGAGGAATCGTGTCAAATCGCCGTTCGCTTCGAGCTCGTGGAGTGTTGCCTCTGGCAGCCACGATGGCACGAGATTCACACACAAAAGAGCAAGCGCGTATCCAATTACGATTGTGCAAGCGAACGAAACCAGTCCCTTCAACGGTTGCGGTAGAGACATCGTCGACCATGGCTTACCTCTCCATACGTTGGCGGTAAGAAACAGCACGATAATCATCCATTCCCAGAAGCCGAACACCCAGTGCACATGCCCAGTGCCCCCGAATTCGCTCCACCATGGAGTATTCAGGGCAATCGACTGACCATATACCGCCCCCCAGAAAGGCACGATCAACGCGACATAGAACAGAATGGAGAGCAGTGTGCACCAACCGAACTCAGCTAGACCGGCCTGTGGCTGTGTGAGATTGCTTGGGCGAATCGGCCACTTGTCAAAGAAAATGGTGACGAACGGATACGAGAAGAAGCCGATCAGTACGAACGTCACGATTGCTCTCTGGCCCAACTCGGCAGCTTCCATGGCTGCGAGGGACACCGGCTGGCCATTGGCCAAGATCGCCTGGCCATTGGCAGCCAGTGCGTTCAAATTATCCTGACTTAAAAAATTGACCCCGAGACCTAAGACCTTGTAGAAGACGACGTGGATCACGAACCAGACGAGGGCTAGGTTCAGTACGGTCTGAGCCACACCGCGCAGCGGCTGTTTCACCTTCTCGAGTGGCCAGTCGCCCAACAGCATGTGTTGCCAGAGACCTACCAAGATCATCACCGCGAGGTACATCACGAAGGGATACGGGAAAGCCCCTACCGGGCCACGTGGATCACTAAAGACGAACCAGACGCACAGCGCAGTTACGAAGAAAACAGCAAACGCGATGATGCCTGTGATTGGCTGTCCCCAGCGAGGACGGAGAGTATTTGTCACTATTTCATTCACCAATACACGTCACGAATCCGTTGTCCGATTTAGAATGGAGGCGAATCATACCCTAAGCGGTCGTCAGAATACACCGTTGATGTAATCTCGGTCGGTGGGTCAAATGAGTATTTGCAGTTTATTATTTGTACGAAAGTAAAAACTGCTTTGGCGATAAGAAATATTACGTTGGCATGTGTTCTGGGGTTGTTCGCGTCCTCGTGCGGCGGCTCAAATGGCGGTAGCCCGACAGGGCCAACATCAGGCGCGGCTAGCCTACCCATTACAAGTGTGAGTTCCTTGGGTGTGTGCGCCGTGACCGCGAGCGAGGCGATGCTGCCGCCGAGTTTTACTGTGGTGACGATTCCAGCGGGGGACCCACTGCACGGGATCTTCAATAAATGTATGAAGACGTTCGGCATCAGTCACTTGGCAGCTACGAGTTATCCAGATGCCAATTTGGTCCATGTATCGACTGTGACGGCCGAGTATCTCGATAACGATGAGAATGGAATTCCAGACAATGCGGCTGTCAATATGGCGCTACAGTCCAATCACGCAACGTTTGTACACGTGTCAGCGTATAACGAGTGGGGCGACGTCCGGGATCATCCACAAGTGGGTTACATCACGGAAATGACTCTTATGTGGGCGCCGAATGGGCTCGAATATGAATCTGCTAAGGGTGGAACATGGTGCGGGAGCTTATGCGGTCAGCCTGGCGATGGCGAAACACTGGAGCACATACCCGAACTGATTCAGAAGGCCGGCTATGCGAAGGCGTACCCAGGTGATTTCGGCATGGAGTCTGGCGCCTTAGCGCTCGCAATGGATGCAGCGAAAGTGGGTAACTGGTATGTCCCAGACATCGACTGGCCCTACGGAGTGCAGCAGGTTGAGTATTTCTTTTGGGGACTGGCGACGAATCTTGGAATGATGGGAGATGTGTCGCCTGGTGTCTGTGCAGACATTTCCGGAGAATGGAAGCTGTGTACGCGTGCAGAATTCATCGCCACTGATACGAAATTTCATGCGATCTTGACTGACTCTCGCTTCAGTTTGCCCCAAAAGGCCCCGAATGGATCGTACCGGTGACTTGAGATTGTCTTACCGGCCAGACAATGCAACTTGATCGATCTCTCACTTGCGGATAGCCAATTTCTAAGCATTAACCACGGTACTGCGAATGGTACGTCAATGCCGTATTACCCAGCCTGTCTGATCGTCGCGGCCGATGCGGAGGAGCTAGCCGAGGAAATCGGTCGCTGTGAAGACACGCCGATCCCGGTTACGGCCTGCCCGTCGGCCGATCGGGCGTTGCGCCAATACACCAACGAGACGGTTCTCTTCGGCAATCCCGCGATGATCGGACAAGTATTGCAGGAACTAGCCACCGTGGATTGGGTGCAGTCGTCCTGGGCTGGCATCGCACCTCTCATAACCCATCGGCGGCGCAACTATGTACTTACGGGCATCAAAGATGTATTCGGGCCACAGATGTCAGAATTTGTGCTCGGCTACCTGCTGGCGTACGAACTAAGCATCTTCAAGCGGAAAGCGGCACAGCAGGAGCGTAACTGGCTCAAGGACTCCTCGGGCATGCTCGAAGGCAAGCGCCTTGGCATCATGGGCACCGGCTCGATTGGCCAGCACGTTGCGAATGCGTCGGCTGTTTTCGGTGTTACATCTTTGGGTCTCAGTCGGTCCGGCGCCGCCACGCAAGGTTTTGAGAAGGTATGGCCGGTCGCGGAACTCCATGCATTTTTGGAACAGTGCGACTACCTGGTTTCGACGCTTCCAGAAACTGCCGCGACGAATCGGTTGCTCGACAACGCTGCGCTGAAGAGACTTCCGGCTCATGCCTATTTTGTTAACGTCGGTCGCAGCAACGTGGTCGACGATGCTGCACTCATCGACGCGTTGCGAAACGGGAGGCTGGCTGGTGCGACCTTAGACGTTTTCGATCAGGAGCCCGTGCCGCACGAAAGTCCGCTGTGGAATACGCCCGGCTTGTCGATGACTGCGCACGTTGCGGCTATTGGCCATCCGAAACTGATTGTGCCGGTGTTCATCGACAATTATCGTCGCTATACGACAAAGCAGGCGTTGAAATACGCCATCGATTTCGATGCCGGTTACTGACTGGTGAGCCGCCATTGAGATTAGGCTAGTAGGTTTGCATGAACAAGACATTCACGAAGGAATCTGGTGGTGAGGCGAAGGAGGTCGACCACAACCCAGAAGAAGCCTCACATGCCGAACTCGCAGGAGTCAAAAACTACATCACACCTGCCGGCTTGCAGCGACTCAAGGACGAGCATCGGTTCCTAGTTACCAAGGAACGGCGGGCGGTGACACAGGTGGTGGCTTGGGCAGCGAGCAATGGGGATCGTAGTGAAAACGCCGACTATCAGTACGGCAAACGGCGGTTGCGTGAAATCGACCGGAGGATTCGCTTCCTTACGAAACGAATAGATGCCGCTGAAGTAGTAGACCCGGAAGCCGCCAGACATGGACGGGCGGCGACGCAGGTCTTCTTCGGGGCGACCGTGCGCTACGCCAATGCCTCCGGAAAAGATCGGACAGTGAGCGTCGTCGGCCTGGACGAGGTCGATCTCGATCGTCGCCACATTAGCTGGCTGTCGCCATTGGCGCGTGCGTTGATGAAGTCGGGACCAGGCGATTGCGTGGTCTTGCATGCACCGGGAGGGACGGAGCAACTCCGCATCTTCGAGGTGCGTTATGAGCGTATTCCCGTAGAGTCATTTACTGAACCACCTGGGGCTGAGTCTGCAGCGAAGACTCAGCCTAGCGATGGCGGTCTATGACAGATACGACTAAGACCGCCAGGGGGCTACATCACGTTTTGAGTGATCATGACTGTCGATGACCCTGGGCTACTTAACAAAACCGTTTCGCCTGACAGCGGTACACCAGAGTCATCTCACGCCTGTCGTGCGTTCCACTCAGTACACCTGACTGGTCAAGAAAACCAAAACGATTGCGCCGCTTCCGAGTGGATGTAAGGCGCGGCCGAGCGAGTGGTTTTTGTTAGGCTAGTGTTAGGCCGTACACGAAAACAGGCTTCTCTGAAAGAGAAACCTGCAGTCTTACTCAGTTGGGACCGCCGCAGTCGTTTTGATTTATGGTCGCTGCACGGCTGAGATCCGGTCGCGTCTAGTCCGCCATCTGGTCAGAGACCACCTGCACGTAGTCCGGGAAGGGGTAGCGGAAGTCATAGCCCTCGTACTTGGCGGGGATGGTGTAGGTCTTGGCTACTTCCTCGATGCTTTGGCCGGCCTTGAGTGACGCCGTGACCGTGGCGAGTAGCTCTCGGTTGAAGTCGACGTACTCCTGGAGGTCATCCCAGGTCATTACGCCGGAGTGGCCGCTGATTACCGAGTCGATGTTGCTGAGCGTCGCGACCACCCGGGCCAGCGTCTCGGGATAATCGATACTACTTGCGCCGTTTCTCGCGTCCAGATACGGAGGGTTCTTCCCTGAAAAACTGTCGCTCGTCTGCATCACGCGAAGCGCCGGGAAGACGACCCACGCATCGCCGTCGGTGTGACCGCGTCCGAAGTAGTACAAGTCGACGCGGTCGTTGCCCGTTCCGAGCGACATCTGGTCCGCGAACGTGACCTTGGGGAGGAATCTGACATTCTCTCCTCTAAAGATGTCGTTGCGTTCGTCGCGCGGGCCGGTCTCCTTGGTCATGTTCGCCAACGTGTTCTCGTGCGCTACGATATCAACCGTGGCGGGGAACTCGACGTTGCCGCTCGTGTGGTCGCCGTGCGTGTGAGTATTGATGATGGTGCCGATCGGCTTGTCGGTCAGTGTACCAATCGCATCGAGCACGGGCTGACCCCATCCCGCGTTCTTCGTGTCGACGACCACCACGCCGTCGGTGGCGATGAATACGCCGGTATTACCTCCGCCTCCCCTGAGCACGAACAGGTTGTCCTTGACCTGCTCGATGTCGACGCTCCGCTCGGCCGGCTGCTGACCGGCCTGGAGCGCGGAGACCGCGATTGACAGCACGCCTACCGCTACCACCGCTCCGAGGACAACCGTGCGCTTCATTCAAGCCTCCAGGGGAAAACAGATGGCGCCCATCAGCTCTGGGCCTTGTTGCCGCATCGCGTGCGCCACGCGCATAAGTCTACCCCGGAGAGCTCGCTGGTGATGCCATCGCAGCTCCAAACCGAAAAAGAATGAACCTTGGCGGTGTAACGCCGTCGCGGGTAGCGCGCTTCTTTGACAGACGGCGCTAACTACACTGTCAGCCGCCTGAATAGCGCATCTTCAGCGCTTCAGCTTCGGCGGCTGTTCCCGGGAGCAGCCTAATGACTTTTCGGGCATTATTGGCCGGTACGATAACTTCGATGCGCCCTCCGCGTTCGACCACCACAAGGCTGCGGGGGCTCACACCCTTTGTGGGCAGCGGATAGATCGTCCACTCTTTCGTATTGGGATCAAACCTGGCGACCTCATCGCCGTTTTGTATGCCTACCCACGCTCGATGCTGACTGTCTATGCCGACATCGTAGGGCATCATGCCTTCGTACGGCGCGGGGTTGAACTCAAGCTCGTGCGTGTTCATGTCGATACGCATCAAATTATTGCCCGCCCAATTCGGCACCCAAATGCTGTCGCCGTTGAGATCAGCCTTGAGCCTGCGCGGCATTTGTGCGCCGCCGAGAACCGAACCCACACCGAAGACGATGTCGCGGTATTCATCCTCCGACATGTCCCCTGGTTCGAGGAACGATGCGCCCTGCCAGCTGAACGGCACCGGAATTTCCTTAACCTCATTGGTGACCCGGTTAGCGAAATACACCCTGTCGTCATTGATTTGTGCCCACCACCCATTACCTTGGGCGTCGCCAGCTGCACCGTAAGTCATGCCTGGCTGTAATGATCTGAATTCTTCGAACGTTTTCGTTTCGCGATCGAACCGCAGCGCGCCCGCGGGTCCGCTGTAGGTGCCTGACGCCGACCAGATATCGCCGCTGCCGTCCTCGTTAAGCCAGCCGCCCACGGGCGTCATGCTCTCGGGTGCGTAGTAATACTCCTGCTCGCTGGTGCGTGGGTCAATCGTGGCCAGGTAGCTGAGGAGCGGTCGATCGTAGAAGACATTGAACCAGAGCGTACCGTCGCGCGCCGTAACGATCGCATGGCTGGCCCCGTCTGCGTTGCCCTTCCCGGGAAAAGCGATAGCGGTGTACTCTCCGGTAACGCCGTCGATTTTCCCGACGGTCCGCCCTGGGATCACCGCGGGGCTTGTGTGCCAGATGTTTCCGTCCAGGTCGACCGTGGCGTCGTGGATAGAAATACCCGTTCCGGTACCGGTGGCAGGCCCTTCAGCCCAGTCCGAACCGTTAGCCAAGGCGTAGCCACCTTCGACGTTCGGTATGTCGTACTCATAGACAGTGGAACGAAGCACCTCGCCCGACGGGGTGGGCGGCAGCTCAAGCTTTAGTGGCGAGGTCTCTGGCCCGGCGATCTTCCCAAGGTACGCTGCAATCTCGTCGCGGTGCGAGATGAGCATGGCAGGGGGCTTGCCGATCGGCGTCATTTCGGCCATGGCATCGACGAGGTGGCCCCAGCCCTTTTCATCGAAACGACGGGTGAACGTCAGGGATGATTGATGGCATCCTGTGCAAGAGCGAATCAACAGCGCCTTACCGCGCCGCTCTTCTCTCGTGTCCTCGGGCAGCCCCCTGATCTGCTGCCAGCCCGAAAGCTGCCTCAGATAATCCTCGATCGGATCCAGTACGAAATCGGCATGGTGCACGCCGCCGTCCAGTTTCTGCTCGGACTGAGCCTTGCCGTGGCCTACCGCCTGCGCTCGCACGAGGTAGGTCCCGTGGGCAGGGAAAGGTGGAAAATAGTACTTTCCTTCCGCATCCGAAAACACGGAAACAGTGACTGGCCCGCCGCTCAATTTGGCTGACACCGTTACGCCTGACATGGGTTGTCCCGAAGCTGACCGAACAAGGCCCGTGAGAAGCGGCGCTGCGGTTTCGCCCGCGGGCGAGCACGCAACAACGATCCCCACAAGCGGGGCCAGCATTGCGCACTTTCGCGCGAAGCGATCCGGGCCGCTCATGGCGTGCCTCCAGCCGATCCGATCAGCGTGGGCGGCGCATCGAGGGTCTTAAGATAGCCGAATATCAAATCGACGTCCTCGCTCGAAAGCATGTACTTGAAAGCGGGCATCCGCACCCCGCCCTCCAATACCCTGGTCCGGAGATCGGCCTCGCGGTCTTCAATGTTCAGTTTCGACAAGGGCGGGCCGATACGCCCGTCGATATGGCAGACGCCGCATTTTTGCTGAAACTCACGGGCTCCGGTCGGCGGCTGACCCGTCACCTGCGCCGCCAGACTGGTGTCGAACGTCAGAAGCGCGCTCACCAAGCAGAGCGCCGTCGAACTCAGGCGAAGTCTCATCTCGAATCCTTCCCTCAACGGTTACCGGTATGGACGGGCGACGGGTCTGAGTGCAGTCTAGCGAAACGCGCAGACAGCGCAAGGACTATGTCGACCGGGTACTTTTTCATGGAAAGGCGTTCTCCGTCATGACATTGACACGAATCGGAGACCAGGCCATTCCGTCCGGCCCTTCGTGATCCGTGACGAGTATCTCCGGTGTGACCATCGCATCAAGGCTGAATACCTTGATGGTGCCGGCGCGCGGATCACTCGCGAAAGCCAGGCCGTCCTGTATGAGTACGCCAAAGTTCCCAGCTTGCGATTGCCCGTCTCGAAGCGCGACCTCCGTGAGCATTTCTCTGGACTCGATGTCGTAGAGCCGCAGGTACTGGGGGACCTGCTCCGAACTGGTCCCGTTGGGCACGATCGCGCGCCCGTCGGGTCCCATGTCGATTCGCCCAGCGAAGGGTCGCGCGTCGATGGTCGCGACGATCTCCAGAGATTGGGTGTCAATGATCGAGATCGACTCGTTTCGCCGATTGATAACCCAGACCTCCCGTCCATCCGGCGTCACGTCGAGGCCTTCCGCGCCAGGCCCGGTCTCGATGACTATTGGCGGGCGCTCCTCATCGAGAAAAACAACGGACAATGTGCCGTGCCCCAATCGGCTGGTCACGTACGCACGCGAACCGTCCGGGCTCAGGCGCACCATGTGTCCCTCACGTCCGCCGGTTGGATACGTGCGGATTACGGCCCTCGCCTCCAGGTCAACCAAAGCAAGTTGATCGGAGTCCTGCATCGTGGCCACGGCGCGTCGACCGTCCGGCAGGAACAACGCCGTGTGAGGCCGGGAGTTCGGACCGAGATCGATGCGCGCCAGGACGCGGGCGTTTTCGACGTCGATCAGGATGAGATGACGGCCACGGTTGCTGTCCGGCCCGTACTCAGTTGTTAGGGCTAGCCGTCCGTTGGGCGAAATCGCCACCTCGTGCGGAATGCTCGGCCCCACGGGCACTCTCGCGATCTCGACGCCGGTGGGCAGGTCGATGAAGGAGATACTGCCACCAGTTCTGTTGGCAACGAGCAGTGTGCCCTCACTCGCGATCGCACTAGAACCGAGAAGGCACACGACAAGCGGTGCCGATAACAGGCGGAAAATCAGTTTGTTCACGACTCGTCCTCCTTATAGGTGTGTCCTCTGGTCGCAGTCTAGTGGAAGACCGAGGAGGTGGGGCCATTCGTGTCCAGTGTGCGTCTCAGTTTCGCGAAGAGCTCGAGGCGATATATCGAGGGAGTGGCGATTCGAAAAGTGATTTGTGTTTCGTGACAGAAGTTTAACGAATTCTCGATAGCAACTACTGGGGACTGAAATCTGGAGCCACATAAGGTAATTGGTTGGGAACTCTGGGTTTGAAGCGACCGTTGCGCTTGGCACCTTCGAAATGGCGTTCTGCTGCTGGATCTCGCCCCTGTGGGTTTAGAGCGCGGTTGAGAAAGTCAAAGCTCAGGTGAAGGCGTCGAGGAATCGATCGACCAGTATGTGCCGCTCCCCGCTCAATGTAATACTCGTGGGGAATTGCGGCGTCGAAGAGCAGTCTGTGGAGGAGTTCCGCACTCAACCAGGTGAGGTTTGCGTCTTCGTCTCCAGCCTCGATCCGTAGTTGTAATCCAGATTCTCGAATGCGTTCAGCATGACGGAGGACGATTGCAGGCGGGTGGCGTTCAGCCCAATAATCCTCGTCAACAGGGTTCCCAAACCGTGGGGTAAGAAACTGTGCCGCAGCACTCGGTCGAAATCGTCTGGTGTCGAACTCGTCAAACGAGAGAATCGGTTGAAACCCAGGCTCCATTGCAGCGGCAGCAACGAAGATCTCAGGATTGCGAAGCGCAATACGAAGGGTGCCTTGGCCACCAGCGGATGCACCGGCTAAGACGGTACCACCCCGGTCACGCCGAACGTTGTAATACTCGCGTATGTGCTCGAGCAGCTCACCGATGATGAAGCTTTCCCATGCTTGGGAACCATCGTTCCAATCTATGTAGTAGGAACTGCCTGTTATGGGAGTAACAATGACAGCTGGTGAGAGCACTCCCAGTGCCCAAGCACTTTCCACATGTTCGCGAATGCGATGCTCGAGATGATCGACACCACTACCGCCGCCGTGCAGCCAAATTACAACCGGCAATGGATTTTCCATGGTTTCGTAGTTCGGCGGCAACAGAACATCAAACCTTGCAGGACTGGGTACCAGTTCGGTTTCCATCTCTGCATGGACGAGCCGACCTCGCTGAGCTTCCTGTGCAAGAGCAAGCGGCGTGCCTAGCAGCGCCAACACCACGAGCGCGACGGATATGCGAAGTCTGGTCATCATGTACCTCCTTCAGCGGTCACCGGCATGGTCGGGCGACGGGTCTGGCTGCAGTCTAATGGCGAACTGAGGAGCTAGGGTCATTCGTGTCCGGTGTGCGTCTCAGCTTCGCGGGAGATGAGGCGGTATATCGGAGAATGCCGCGTCGTCGTTAAGTCCTGATCACCGAATCTGCCTACGGTTTGAACCGGACGTATTTGCTGACGTGCTCCCGAGCAAGATCGTTCGCGTACATGTTGCCGTCGAAATCCACGCCAATAAATTCGATCCCGCCTCCACTTATCTGTTCACGATTCGGAATGAAAGCCGTCACCCAACCATTTTGGGCATCTCCGATTCGAATGCCTTGTTCCCATCCTGGATTGTCACGCCAACCGGGCCGCTCCAAACCTGAAAGTCCATCCACAACGTACAGGACATCATTGCGATCGATGAAGAGGCCACTCGGCTTGCCGAATTGCGTCCAAATTGCCAGAAGATCGCCCTCCTGATCGAAGATCTGGATTCGGTTATTACCTCGATCGGCGACGAAGAGGCGCCCCCGCAAATCCATTGCGAGTCCATGGGGATCATCGAATCGGCCGGCCTCCTTGCTTTCCTCTCCGACACAACCACCTATTTCCAAGAGAAAGCGCCCGTCGGGCGAGAATTTTACGATGCGATTGTTGCCGTTACGATGCCCATCTGCGATCCAGATCTCGCCATTGGGAGCCACTACCACATCTGCGGGACCGTTGAAGTGGCTCTCATCGCAGCCCCAAACCCCTGCCTCGCCCAGGCTCATCACGATGTTTCCTTCTTGGTCGACTTTGTGAACCTGGTGTCCCAGCCCTCGTGTGTACCCAGGCTCCGCGCGATCATCGCCGTCGGGTGCTCCTTCCGTTACCCAGAAATATCCTTCGTGGTCTAGGTAGAAGCCGTGGGTGAACGCGAATAGGCCGGCACCGAAGCTGTCAACCAGATTCCCCTCAAGGTCGAACTTCAGTATTGAATCCCGATCGCTATCAGCACAGTTATTCGTTCCGCACCGACCCAATAGCCACATGTGCCTGCCGTCAGGATCAGGGAATGCTCCCGTTAGGGGCCCAAATACGATTTCGTCAGGGAGCTTCTCCCATTGTTCGACTTCGTGATACGGGTTGTAGGCGGCCTGGGCCTTCAGTTCTCCGGACAACATCATTACGAAAAGCATGGAAAGGCCGAACACCACAGTGGAGCGAATTCGAACGGAGTATGTCATCACGATCTCCTGTATTTTTTCGACAAAGAAAGTCTAAGTTATCGTCGCACAAGTGTGGGCACTATTCGACATTGCACGTGGTCTTCGCGTAGGCGATGAATATATTGGATTGGCCTTGTTGGCTCTGGTGGGTGGCGATGAATTGATTGCGTACGTCCGCGGGCAACTGTGGCACCGACACGTAGTTGTAGAGCGATGCGAGCTGCACGCGGTCTGTGACGAGCTGTAGGTAGACCTTGGCGTTAGCTTGCTGCGCTGGTGGGGCAAGGTCCACCAGTTTCTTCGTAACCGCAAGGCGCTGGTCCCACGCCGCCTTGGATGTCAGGTTTAGGCTTGACCCGCTTAATTGTTTAAATACCTCACAGAAATTTGATGACGCACCAGTGGGACTGGTCGGATTCAATGAGTTACCACCGCTGCAACTAGGCACCGTCCCCACCATTAGCAGTATCGTCACAACTCCGACCACGCTCCTGTGAATATTTAGCATGTGCAAAGGTTCCGGACGCCCAGTACGGCTACCGCCATCAGTCCGACGAAAATACGTTGCTCGGCAGCCCGCTACCGCGACAGCAGATACGTCATCTTGACGGCGAGTTGCCGGTTCTGTAGCTGTGGACGCCCAGGAATGTCCGCGCGGAATTCGTCGTAGGCGATATACAGATCGCTGCCTGGGAAGTAGATCCAATTGAATCGCACGCTCGTGCTGACGGAATCGGTCGTCGAGTTGTACTGGGTGAGCGTGCGCAACGTCATCTCCGGGGACAGTGCGAGGTCGAATCTGAGTAATCCGAGGTCGGCGACAAACGTGCCCCAGGGGAGGTCGACGTCACTGCGGCTGAAGGTCGCTTCGACAGCGACCCGGTTGGTCGGCCGCACGCCGAACGTGCCGCGATAGTCGGTCCGGGTCCCATCGAAAAACGTTTGCGGCGAGTACCGGACGCGACTGTAGACTCGCCGCGAGGGATCGGTGTCGTACGACAGGCTCGGTGTGTTGAAGCGATATGTCCCGGCGGGAATGGTGACGCCAGGGCGGATCTCGAACGGCACGTCGAGCTGTTCGAACTCCCTGTTAAAGATGGCGGTGAAATTCGAGCCGTTTTCAAACTCGAACCCGATCATGTGATGGATGCGCCGACTCAACAGGCGATTATGCCGGTCGGTGGTGTAATCGACATTCCACATCGGGTTCATCGATCGGATGCCCCATTGTCCCGGCCGGGGATTCCACTGCCCATGGAATTTCGACCGACGAATACCAACCCGCGGAACGAAGCCGAGTTCGGCGTTGAAATTATCCTGGATCTCTGTGAACTCGGCATAGATTCTGGCCGACGGACTGAGCCAGAGCGCGTTGAACCGGGCCGCCGCGTCGTCACCAGACATGCCAGGGGTTTGGGTCTTCGCGAGAAACCCGGTGATCGACAAGAAGGGATGCAAGGCCAAGGATGTGTCCACGGCGAACGTCCGATTGTAGTGAGCGTTGCCAACGGCTTCCTTGTTGATGATGATCCCGCCCACTTTCGAACGGGCCAAGATGTCCCGACTGTAGCGGCCGACGAAGACGTTCTCACCAGGATTCCCCAGCGCTTCCCGCGTCTGGATGTTCATGACGGCGATATTGTGGCGGTTGACCTTGCCAGTAAGTCTGGCTCCTCCGATGATCGGCACCAACTGTCCACCGGATAGCCCGATCCGACGGGTGAAGAACAGATCAATCAGCTGGTTGACACCGCCTTCGTTCTTCACGCTGAACATCCCAGAGTTCTCGAGGAAGAAATCCCGCTTCTCCTGGAAGAAGAGAGGGAAGCGTGTCAGGTTGACTTGCTGCTCATCGACTTCAATTTGGGCGAAGTCGGTGTTCACCGTCAGATCGAGGTTGAGACCAGAGGTCACGCCGTACTTCACGTCGACGCCGATGTCGTTGATTCCAGACCCGATGAGGTCGGCAGTTACCCGATCCTGGCGACCGCCGGCGAGCGCATATGGCGTGATCCGCAGGTCCATGCCCTGGCTTATCTGGCCGAGACCAGACAGCGTGCCGGCAAGGCTCACGCGTGTCAGACTGTACCCTTTCGGGACCGGTGCCCAGAACACCTGTTCGTTCTTGCGACGAATGTTTCGCATGACGTTGATGCCCCACACCTGAGTCTCTGCACCTGGGAAGCGAAGCGTCACCAAGGGAATCGCGATCTCGGACACCCACCCCTCGTCGGTTTGCTTCGAGGCGACATGCCACACGCCATCCCAGTCGCGATTGATGTTGGAGCTGTTGCCCCGACGACCGCCTTCACCTTCCTGGGCGACCTGCTGTTCGAGTTTGGCGCCGAGCGGATTGGTGACAAACATGTACCCGGACCTTGAGTCTCGGAAGGTGTCCAGGATGATTTGGAAGTTGTCCTCGTCGAGCAAGCGTGCAGAGTCACGTCGCATCTCGGTCGCGATGACACCGCCGGCTTGAGAGTCGTAGGCCTCGACGCCGATGTAGAGCGACTGCTCGTCGTACATGAACCGGACGACCGTCCGTTCTGTCGCCGGCTCGCCCTCCGACGGCTCCTGTTGCACGAAGTCGTCAATGACCGTCGCTGTGAGCCATACATCCTCGTCGAGAACACCGTCGAGATCGGGGCCGTTCTCGATGCGGGTCGGTTCTAGTTTGTATCGCTCGGCAGGGGGAAGCACGATGCCTTCGGGAATGGGGTTGTCGATGGCTTCGCCGCGACTGAGGTGTAGCGCTCCACCGGTTGGCACCTGTTCGGGCTGAGTTAGACCGGTGCGCGTCGCTGGCTGTGCAAAGGCCGGCGCGGCCAGAGCCCAGAGCACCACGAGCAGGGGGACGATCTGGAGCGTCGTGCGTGAACACGGCGATACTGAAGCATCGCGGCGGAGCCACATTTGCCTATGGTCTCATGATCATCCAAGGAGGCGTTCGTGACCGTGGCGCTCGCGCGGGGAGCGCCAGGTCAGCGGCCTCGGGTAGACTTCAGCCAGACCCGTCGCCCGTCTATGCCGGTAACGGATCGGTCACCGGTTTTCGTGAAGCGTCAAGTCCCTGTGTTCCAAGCGATAAGCGTCAACAGCCCGACGGCGATGCTACCTAATACATTCTGGATTTCCATCCGCACATTCTAGAGCGCTGTTGCTTTGTCCATGTGGCGTCTCAGTCTCGCGGGAGATACGGCGATATATCGAGGGAATGGCGAATCGAAAAGTGATTCGTGTTTTCCTGGGAACCTACGGCGCTGTAGGGTGTCCCCTGAAAACACACCCGCTGGTGTTTCAGCCGAACTCAAGCGGAATTATCAGGAAGATTTAACCGGATTTAACCGGCCTCATCCAACCTAGGCCGCAGTCGTAGCTCAATGTCTACCTTTGATAACAATGTACGAAAATGTATGCACACGCAGCCTGCCGGTTGGCCTTACGTGCGCGAGGGGGAGGGGGTTAAATTCTTTACAGGGTTGGCTGATCAGTACCGCACCCGTGAGTTTGTGTACGCCTTCGCGAATT
>Ga0315339_1000291_pt1 | contig 72668 bp, 67 predicted proteins | sample ASW17metaG_FD_204514 | JGI IMG/M metagenome (GOLD analysis project Ga0315339, IMG submission 204514) | Ammonia-oxidizing marine archaeal communities from Pacific Ocean, United States - ASW #17 | ecosystem: Environmental > Aquatic > Marine > Oceanic | place: USA: California | collected 2016-12-05 | reverse complement strand
TCGTCGTCGCCTGACTATGAAGATGGATCAGCATTGGGCGTACTCCCGAATGTCCCTCAGGACCGAACGTGCCATGAAAAATGCAGAACGACGAGGGTCTATGTGATCGTCCGGGATGGAACAGCTATGGCTTTGAACAATCCCTTCCGCTAGTTCAATCCTCCCGAGATTCAACCGAGAGCGCAAATCATGAAATCCGTTGTCATACTGGCACTTGGCGCAACCGTGATCGCCACCACCGTATCCCTGGCCCAGCCGACTGGTCTACCGGATTCGATGAACGATTATTGGAGCTGGATCAGGCTGAATATCAATCGCTACACAGACAATCCCACAGGCGCCCATCCACAACCGAAGGACGTTTACATCAACCTGGATCAGGTTGATCTCCTCGCTGCCGATGGCACGACGAAACTACCGTTTGCAGACGGTACAGTCGTGGTCAAGGAACGAAACGATCCGGACGAGCTGTTGGTTGATCGACTTTACATGATGGAGAAAATCGGCGGCGCATGGAGTTACAGCTTTTATGATCGTCAGAGCAGCGACACGTTTGGTGGCGAAGAGCTCGGCACTGCCAACTTCTGCGCGGACTGCCACAATGGGGCCGAACAAGACGATTTTGTGTTCACTCAGTTCCAAACACGGACTATGAGCGGCGTCGAATAACCGGCAACAAATGATGGCCGTGTCAGAGCGGATGGCTTTGGCGACACGCGCCGATTGATAAGAAAAAAGTGAGCCGATGCCGCGAAAGTCATGATCCACGAATGATTGGCTTGTCTTGGCAATTGCGCGCAACAATACCTGGTTCATCGTAGTGACGGGATCGACAACTCGTTCAGATCACAAACTTGGCGTAAAGACGTGACCAAACGGCCGCAGGTAACCAACGATTGCTACGGTCGTGGCGGCAGAGGACGTCTTTGCAAGCCAGGCGGGGCGTGCGGGTATTTTCCCGACCTTGATCAGTGTTCGAGCATGCGCAATCGCTTGGACGAGCGGTGAGACTTCGCTTTGGCACGTCATCACGAAATTTCAGCGCGACCGGGCATGTGCACCTTTCGGCGCAGCTTTAAAATAGTGAACGGTCCTGGCGCGGGGATCAAAACCGATCGAAAGCTCAAATAGTGTGGAGTCGTTGGCATGAGCCATAGCGCCGATATTGTCGTTGCCGGTGCCGGGCACAATAGCCTGATCACCGCTGCCTATTTGCAAAAGGCGGGATTTAACTGCCTCGTCCTTGATGCGCGAGCGGTCGCGGGTGGGGGGGCTTCAACCCAAGAGATACTCTTGCCCGGTTTCAAGATCGATGGCTGTTCGACCGGTCATACGCTCATCCAGGCGAACCCGGTTATCGCCGATGACGAGCTTGGATTGATTGCCGATTACGGCCTCAAATACATGGACCCGGACCCGATTTATCATGTCGGCTTTCCGGACGGCGAGGCCCTCACCATGTGGCTTAATATCGACCGGACATGCGAGGAATTTGCGAGGTTCTCCCGCGCCGATGCGCAGGCCTACCGGCGAATGATCGCCGAATATGACGACATCAAGCATATCTTCGCGCGCACCCGTGGACCGATCGGTTCGGCACCGCCCTTGAACACAATGCTTGAAGAGCATCCGCGCGGCCACATGTGGATGCGTCGGAATGCGTTAAGCGCCTGGGACATCATTTCCAGAGAATTCGAAGATGCCCATGTCCAATCGTTCCTGTTGTGGAAATCGGCCCAAACGCTTGCCCCAATCGAACTGGAGGGCTCAGGCCTGCTGCCGTATTCACTGTGCTTCGCCCGCCAGCGCCGAAGCTGGACAATTCCGGTTGGCGGGTCGGGACAGCTTACCGATGCACTGGTTAGATATATTGAGGACCATGGCGGGACGGTACACTGTGGTGAGCGGGTCAATCGCCTCATCATTGAGGGTGGGCGCTGCGTTGGCGTCGAGACCGAGGCGGGCGAGCGCTACACGGCGCGCAAGGCGGTGGTCTCGACGATCCACGTCAAGCAATTGATCGACATGGCGCCAGCCGAAGCCTGGGGTGAGGAATTCGTCTACGGTATCGAAACTTATGACATTGGCGGTTCGGTGTGCGCCACCTACTACGCCAGTACCGAGGCGCCAATGTTTGAGACCAGCCAGGGACCGATGAACGGCGTCGCCTGCGGCGTGGCTGAATGGCCGGAGGATATCATCAGCCTCGCGCAAGACATTCGGCGGGGCAAAGCGGTGCGTGCGCCGTGGCTATTATGCGCAAGCCCATCCGCCGTCGATCCAACGCGGGCACCAGAAGGCCGGCACTGGTTTAAGATCCTGGCTGAACACCCGCCCGAAATTGCTCCTGGGCGCGATTGGCAACAGGTCAAGCTAGAGATCGCTGCCCAAAATCTTGAGCGTATCTCTCAGGTGGCACCAAATCTCAAGACCGCGACAATTCTTGAGTCTCTTACCAAGAGCCCGGTCGACATCGAGGCCGACAACCCGCACATGATCCGCGGGTCGATGCATGGCGGATCGCGGAGCCCGGCATTCAGCGGCGCCAACCGGCCGGTTCCGGGCTGGGCGCAGCACCGCATGCCGATCCCTGGTCTCTATCAAACTGGCGCAACGACACATCCCGGCGGCTCAATCACAGGCTTTCCAGGTCGAAACGCGGCCATCATCATGCTCCAGGATTTTGGCATCGATCCAGTTGCGGCGATGTCGGCGCGCTAAATAAATCCAACCGCGTGAAGGCAGAGGCCGGCGGCGGCCGACACCGCCAGCGTCGTCAGCATGCCGGCGCGAAACGCGAAGACCAGTGCCATTGCTATTAGTGAAAGAGCGATCGCCCAGAAATTGGCGCTTGTGAAAACCGGCATGTCCGTGTCGATGCCCATGGCGCGCAATGGCTGGACTTCGGCAAACCAGGTGTGGATCGCGAACCAAACGGCAAGATTGAGGATGACGCCAACAACCGCGGCGGTGATTGCCGAGAGTGCAGCGGCCAGCCGCCGGTTTTCGCGAAGCGTCTCGACGAACGGAGCACCGAGGAAAATCCATAGAAAGCAGGGCACGAAGGTGACCCAGGTCGTCAGCAATCCGCCGAGCGTACCGGCAAGCATCGGCGACAACATACCCGGATCGCGAAATGCCGCCATGAAGCCAACGAATTGCAGGACCATGATCAACGGCCCTGGCGTGGTCTCGGCCATGCCCAAGCCGTCGAGCATTTCACCGGGCGCCAGCCAGCCGAAATTCTCTACCGCCTGCTGCGCTACATAAGCGAGGACCGCGTATGCGCCGCCGAAGGTAACAACCGCCATTTTCGAGAAGAAGAAGGCAATGTCGGAAAAAACATTGCCTGGACTAAGAATCATCGTCAGCGCGCCGACCGGGACGAGCCAGAGGCACAGCCAAGTTATGGTCACGATTATCGGTCGCGAATTGGCGCGACTTGCATGATCGGGAACCTCGTCACCAAGAAGCGTCGGCTCAGTTTCCGCGGCCCGATTATCTTTGCCGACAGGGCCGCTGCCGTTGATCGCTAGAAAACCAAAAATCCCGGCACCGAACACAATCACCGGAAAGGGAATTGCGAACAAAAAGATCCCGATGAATGCAAGCACGGCGATGGATATGGACGCGTGGCTGGTCAGAGCGCGTTTGGCAATGCGGATCACGGCGTCGAGGACGATCGCCAGCACCGCCGCCTTGATGCCAAAAAACAGTGCAACGACGACGCCGGCATTACCGACGCCGGCATATAGCCAGCTCAACGCCATAATCGCGGCGACACCTGGTAGAATGAAAAGCAGGCCAGCAATCAGGCCGCCGCGCGTGCCATGCATAAGCCAGCCGAGATAGGTGGCAAGTTGTTGCGCCTCGGGGCCAGGCAGAAGCATGCAGAAGTTTAATGCATGGAGAAACCGCCCCTCCGAGATCCACTTGCGCTCCTCAACAACGATACGATGCATGACCGCTATCTGGCCTGCCGGACCACCAAATGAGAGAAGCGCGACGCGCGCCCAGACACGAGTGGCCTCGGCAAGCGGGGGATGGGGCGGTGCGGCGGAGGCTTGCTCCGTTCGATCAGTCATGTCTCGCCCTATCCCGCTAAGGGTTGGTTTCTTCCGGAGGCTTGACGTGGCGGAAAGTAAACAGAAGCGCCAGATCATAGGTGATCTTCAACACGCCGCAGATGATGAGAGGCAATGCAAGGAAAGGGCCGGCCATTAGCATGCCGGCGAAGGCAGGGCTGACAGCAGAGGCAAGCGTGCGCGGCACGGCCGTGAAGCTCGCAGCCGCCGGTCGCTCCTCCGGCGTGACAACGGCCATCACATAGGATGTGCGGGTTGGAACATCCATCTGCGACAGCGCGGATCTAAGTAAAAGAAGCGCCAGCGCGATTGATAGAGTCGGCGCAAAGGCGGCGGCGATCAGACAGATGCTGGAGGGAATATGGGTAAACACCATGGTGTTGATTAGTCCGATCTTGCGCGATAGCCGCGCTGCGACCGGATAGGAGAATGCGGTCAGAACACCCGACCAGAAAAAGAACAGGCTGGCTTGCGCCAGTGAGAGGTCGAATTTCACGAACAGCCACAGAGCGAGCAGCGAATGGACGATAAATCCGCCGGCGAAGGAATCGACGCTGAAAAGGGCCGCGAGCTTGATGACGATTCCTCGGGAAGGGCCGAGGGCGGTCGGTGGCGGCGTTTCTTTTGAACGCGTTGGCGGAATTTGCGCGTAGAGAGCGGTGCCGAGGAGACCGAGACCGGCATAGACGAAGAACATAATCTTCAGCGACGCGACCTGAGTGAAGCCGATGGCAACAAGCGTATCGGGAAACGCGGCTGAGAGAGCACCGGTGGCGGTAGCAAGGGCGCCAGTTAAGCTGTAGCGGGCAAAGGTTTTGGTGCGCCTCTCATGAGACACGCCCTGTGCCAGCAAGGCATGCTCAAGCGGAATCATCAGGCCGGTGTCGCCAGCCGATGGGTTCATCGTCCCGATAAACACTATGAAAAAAATGATGGAGATATGCTCAATGCTGGCTAGCGCAACCCCGGTCGCTGCCATGAGCATCGCGCCAAGCAGGAGAAGCTTGCCGAGATCGAAGTGCCGCCCAAGGAAGCCCACGGCTAGAGTTGTCGTGGCAGTGCCGAGGAGTGCGGCAGTCGCCACTAGCCCGATTACCGTTGGGCTGTAGCCGAGCGTCGACAGATACAGCGGCAGAATGATAATGGCGAAGCCATCGCCGAATCCGCGAACCGCCCGCGCGGCATAGATATAGAATACGGGAGAGAGGTTTGACACGGCACGTCCCTGCCTGCTTTGGCGGGACGCGATGTTTCAACAATTCGCCTAATGGCAGACTGCGTTCCCCACAAGCAAGACCAAGCGACAGCAATACACAATTGTCAATCGAAACGGGTTACGGGTGTGAGGATCGACGCTGACAAGCCCGAGGGCTGAGCCGCCAATCTATTTAGTAAGCGACGATTTGCCCTCCGGCGCAGGCTGAAAACGCTGCCGAAACTGTATCTTTATGCGGCAGGCTTGCTACGGTTGGGAAGAAAATACAGTTGATCGATAAGGTTAGGATTTTTAACAGAAATGTTCGATGCGCCGGCAGCCGACAATCAAAACCAGACAACTTTGAGGGTTGAAGACGACGCCCTCATTCGAGGCAGGGGAAAGTTCATTGACGATCTGAAGCTTCCCAATCAGGCGGCAGCGGTTTTTGTCCGTTCGCCTTATGCGCACGCGGAAATTCAATCGATTTCAATTGAGGCAGCTCTTGCTGTTCCCGGTGTCATTGCGGTGCTGACTTGCGCCGACATGGACGGTATCGAAACGGTATCGCGCCCGATTCCAATTGCCGGCCGTGATGGCAAGCCGACAATTGTTCCCAACCGCCCGGCGCTCGCAGCCTCGCGTGTTATGCATGTCGGTGATCCAGTTGCTCTGGTCATTGCCGAAAGTGCAGCAATTGCCAGTGACGCCGCCGAACAAGTCGAAGTCGAATATGGGGAACTTCCCTCGATCTCGGATGGGTGCGCGGCCCTTGCCCAGGGTGCACCGCAACTTTGGCCCGACGCAATCGGGAATTTGGCGGTCGACTACTTCGTGCCAAGCGACGATGGCGCGGCTCTTTCCGAGGTAGAGAAAATCATCGCCTCGGCGGCGTATGTCGTAACGAATGACACAGTCAATCAACGGCTTGCCGGCGTTACGATCGAACCGCGCGGGGCAACGGCGATCTATGACGCGGCGACCGAACGCTATACCCTACACTGCCCGTGCCAAGGAACCGGTGTACTTGCCAATGGCCTCGCCGGGATCATGGGCATCGCGCCCGAAAAACTTCGCGTGCTGGCTGACGATGTTGGCGGCGCTTTCGGCTTAAAGACGCCTCCTTACCCGGAATATCCAGCTCTCCTGATCGCCGCCCGAATAGTTGGAAGACCAGTTCATTGGATGGCGACACGGGCCGAAGCTTTTTTGAGCGATCATCAGGGGCGCGACCAGCATTGCCAGGCAACGCTCGGACTCGATGAGAACGGCAAGTTCCTGGCGTTAAAGATCGAGGCGATCACCAATATCGGCGCTTATTGCACCTATGCCGGGCCGATGATCTCGACAACCGGCTTCGCCGGCTGCTTCCCGACGACCTATGACATCGGGAAAATGAGCATCAATGTTCGTTGCGTCTTCACCAATACGGTGCCGGTCGGTCCCTATCGCGGTGCCGGCCGACCCGAGGCGAATTATGTCATGGAGCGTCTGATCGAAACGGCCGCGCGCCAGATCGGGATTGACGCCTTCGAGATCAGGCGGCGAAACTTCATCGCGCCGCAGGCGATGCCCTACAAGACCGCCGCCGGACACACATTCGACAGCGGTGATTTTGGCGCTCTTTTCGAGAAGACAGTCGTTCTCGGCGACGTCGAGGGATTCTCCGCCCGCCGTGACGCATCAGGCAAAGGCGGACGACTCAGAGGCCTTGGCATATCGTGTTTTCTTGAACACTCCGGGGTCATCCCATTCGAGGGAACCGCCTTCGTCTTCGATGAGGAGAAACTTTATGTCCGGCTCGGCATGCATTCGAGCGGTCAGAGTCATGCAACAGTTTTCCGCAATGTCGTCGCCGACCGGCTCGGACTTGCTAGGGAGAGCGTGGTTATCGAGGAGGGTGACTCGTATTTCGCTATCAAAGGTGGGCCGGCGATCGGTTCGCGCTCAGCGATGAGCGCCGGGCCGGCGATGGCCAAGGCCTCCGATCTCGTCACCGAGAAGGGACGGCGCGTCGCCGCCAGCATGCTTGAGACGAGCGAAGACGATATCAGGTATGATCGTGGCGCCTTCGTCGTCGCCGGCACTGACAAGTGGGTCGGATTGTTCGAGGTGGCAAAGCGCGCCGCCGACATGGTCAAGAATGGCGAGATCGCAGAAAGCCTCGACACTCGCGCCGATGCCACAATGCCATCGACCTATCCCAATGGTTGTCACATCGCCGAAGTCGAGATCGAGCCCGAAACTGGCATCGTTTCGGTCGTGCGCTATACTGCGATCGACGATTGCGGCACCGTTCTCGACCATACTATCGTTGATGGCCAGACGATCGGCGGCGTCGCACAGGGTCTCGGTCAAGCGCTGATTGAAGCGGTTCGCTACGACGAGGACGGCCAAGTGCTTTCTGGATCGCTGATGGATTACGGCCTGCCCCGCGCCGATATGATGCCGCGGGAGATTGCTCTTGGATTCCATCCGGTGCCTTGCACCACCAATGTTCTTGGCGTCAAGGGTGTTGGCGAGGCCGGCACGACGGCGGCAATCGCGGCGATCATGAACGCGATCGCCGACGCAATCCCAGATGGCCGCGGTATCGATATCGCCATGCCGGCGACACCCGATAAGATCTGGCGCGCCTGTAGGGGTTAGATGTCTTCCGCGCCGGTTCTAAAACTGATCGATGGAGGCAAGACGGCAGAAGCCGGGGCGGCCACTCCGCCTGCGGCAGACAAGAATATGCGCCTCTATCCGGCCCTTGAGACTGGTTCGGGCAGCGCCTTCGGCAAGACAATCGCCTTTTCACTGATCCTGCACGGCGCAGCCATCTTGGTGGCCTTGAGCGTGAACTTATTTGGAGGGTCTCAGGGCGCTAGCACCAATCAAGAGGCGATCTTGCTCGATGCAATCGAAATCGTCCTTCTCGACGCGATGCCAAACGCGCCACCGCCGCTCGCCGAGGCGCAACCAACCGAGGTCGCCGACATCGAGGAGCCAGGCGTCAAAGAGGAGACAGCGGCTCCCGAGGCACCAACCTTGTTGGAAATGCCGGCTGAGCGGATCAAGCCAACGCCTGCCGAAACAGCAACCGCGCCGATAGCAGAGACAGTTTCCAAAGCGGAACCAGAGATTGCCGCCGGCCCCATTCTCACCGAACCCCAACCGGTCAAAACGGATACGGCACCGAAAGTTCCGAGCGAGGCGCCACGCGAAACAACCGCGCAACCCTCGCCAAAAACTGAGACGCCAATTGCCAAGGCGAGCCCAGCCCCGCGCGCTCCGCCAAAATCAAATTCCGGCGCCGCTAGCAAGAAACCCAAGGCGCTGGGCAAGGCTGGCCTGTCAAAATATCAGTCGAAAATTGCCGCCCATCTTCGCCGTTATCGAAGATATCCCGACGCTGCGCGCAGAAAAGGGATCACTGGTACCGCCATTGTCAGCTTCACCATCAATCGTGGCGGGCGCCTTGTCGGCGCATCGCTCGCGAAGGGCACGGGTCATGCAATCCTCGACCGCGAGGCCCTTGCCATGGTCCGCCGCGCCACGCCATTCCCGGCAATTCCATCCAGTCTCGGCAAGTCACGCGTAGCCCTTCGCGTGCCGATCCGCTTCGACCGCCGCTAATCAGCCATGGCTCGAAATCGGCTTTATGCCGAGCCGCTTGGCAAGATCGTCAAGCCTGGCTAGGAGCGCGGCGGATAGTGGGACACCTTGACGACTTCTCTCGGTGATACGGGCCGCACGGGCTTCGCCCGGCATGCGGATTCGATCGTGACCGGGCATCAAACGCGAGGTGCGTAGGTCTTGTATGTGATGATCGACATCGGCTTTGAACTCGTCCAGGGCTAGAAAACGGCTGATGTCGAGGACGATGAGAAAGTGACCAGTATTGCTCTCGGTCTCGACGTCGGCGTTGAAGTCAACCACGTCGCGGCCGAAGGCGGCCCGGTTGAGCGGACCACCCAGCATGCCAAGGACCAGACAGATGCCGCTTCCCTTGTAACCACCGATTGGAAGCAGAACCCCTTTGGCGACTTCGGCCGGATCGGTGATCGGCAGACCCGTCTCACGATCGACCATCCAGCCTTCCTCGAGCGGCTGATCATTGAGCACGTGGTTCTTGACGGTGCCGTATGACGTGACGCTGGTTGCGATGTCGAGGATGATCGGCGGTTCGACGCCGGCCGGGATACCAAAGGCAATCGGATTGGTCCCCAAAAGCGATTCAGCCCCTCCCCAGATCGGCATGTGATTGGCGCTGGCAACGACCGAATAAAGCCCAATCATGCCGCGTTCGATCGCCTTTTCAACATAAAGCGCGGCCGGGCCGGCATGGTTCGACCGGCGAACACCAACCCAGGCAACGCCGGTCTCGGCGGCGATATCGATCGCCGTATCGACCGCCTTGTTCATCACCAGATGGCCCATGCCGTTGCCACCGTCGATCATGGCGGTCGCCGGCGCGTTTCGTTCGACGGAGATTGTCGGATTGGTGACAACACCGCCGCCCTCAATGCGAGCGATATATTGCGGCAGGCGGAAAATGCCGTGCGCATCGGCACCGGTCAGATCGGCACGCGTCATCAAACCGGCGATAGTTTCGGCGTCGGCCTCGCTCACAGCGACCTTGGCGAAGGCATCAGCGATGAAACGGTGGATTTCGGGAGCTGGCGTATTAGGGGCTGGCTCGGGTGGTGAAGCTTCTGTTGCCGTCATGGTCCCTCTTTTCCTTCCGATTTTCGGCTCACCGCGGACGTCAATTTCGCATAGCTGGTGTGCTGTCGGCGCATTTGTTTTTGCGATGCACAATAACTATCTTGCAGTGCATGATAACACGTACAAAGGACTTGATATGACTAAGCTTTCAAACCGCGCACGGCTAGGCCGCTTGAGCTCGATATTTGCCACATTCGGTGCTGCCGTCGACGTATCGCGTGCCGTCGAGTCGGGCCAAATGCCGGCCAGCGGCTCGCTAAAAGTCCTCGGAATCAACCAAAGCGCCTTCCGCCATATCCGCCGGGGTTGATCAACCCACAACCGCTCCTTATGCGCCCGCGACCAGCTATGATTGCGCCTCCGCCGTAATCCCCAATAGTGTGGCCGCGTTGGCGCCCAGGATCGCCGCCTTTTCGGCATCGCTCAGGCTGCTACACGATTCGACGAAATCGACTGGATAGGGTTCGCCCATATCGGCCGGATAGTCGCTGCCGAGCACGACCCGATCGGCGCCGACGGTGTCGACGATATAGCGCAGTGACCGTTCATTATGGGTAATCGTATCGACCCAGACCCGGCGGACATAATCCGAGGGTAACTGCTCAATACCGCTCGCCTCCGGTCGAACCTCATGACCATGGTCGAAGCGGCCAACGCCAAGCACACCATATCCGCCGGCGTGCGAGAAGCATGTTTTGAGGTCGGGCAGTTTGTCGTACACGCCGCCAAAGATCAGTGACGCCATCGCCACCGTCGTTTCCAGCGGATTGCCGATGAGATTGCGAAGATGGTAGTTGAGCAGCCACGAGTTCGCCCGCCCGCCACTTGGATGGAAGTAAATCACCGCGCCGAGCGCCTCGGCGGCCTCCAAAATCGGAAATAGCGAGGGGTCGTCCCAGTTGGTTCCGTTGACATGCGTGCACACCATTGCACCACGAAGGCCAAGTTCGCCCATGCAGCGCTCGAGTTCCTTGACCGCGCCCGCCGGATCCTGAAGCGGCAGAAAGCCGAGACCGGAATATCGGTCCGGCGCCCCGGCAATGATACCGGCCAAATCATCATTGGTGGCGCGCGACAGGCTGCGACCGTCAGCGCTGCTCAAAGCATGCCAATACAAAGTTGGACTTATCGACAGAATATGGCGATCGACGCGGCGGGTATCCATAGACTTGAGCCGCTCGACAAAAGTCTCCGGGGGCATCGGCCATGGCATTTCCTGGGCACGGTCACCGATCGTCGAGGTAATCCGACCGAGTGCATTGTGCCCGAACTGGATGCCGTTCCACAGTTCGTTACGCTCCGCCGGTCCAACCGCGCTTGGTGGAAGAAAATGCGTATGGGTATCGATGCTCTGCACCTTCGCCGCGCCACTCGTCTTGGCCGAATCATTCATTGAGACTTTCTCCCATTTTTTATTGGTCGAGGGATGCTGAGCGCCCGACCAGCGTATCGATACAGTTGTCTGGACAATCTTCAAGCATCAATTGCCGCCGAGTGTTTAGTAAGGGCCGGTCAAATCGAGTCGCGCTTTTCGAGTTCGATGTTAAGCGAGAAGCGGTTCTCGGGGTGGACAGAGTAGGTAACAAGAAAAATAACGCCGTCTTCGCCACGATAGCGACGAAGAATGATAAGCGCCGGATCGCCCTCCGCGACCGTTAATGGTTCGGCGAGTTGGGGATCGATACGGCTTACGAAAATCTCGATCTGAGCGTGACCGGCGCGATGCCCGTATAATTGCTCGATCTGATGGACCACCGGTGTGCCGGCGGGATTGGGTAAATCGACGACACCGGCGAATTTTGGCAACAGATAGACATCGAGCGAGGCGATCGGCGCGTCTGACGGGCGTGCCAGGCGCATCGCCTTCAAGCGTACCCAGCGCTGTCCTGGACTACACCGCAGCATTATCGCCTGTTCCGGCGTCGCTTCGATACGATCCACTGAAAGATGCTGACGATAGGTCTCGGCCGGGAACTGCAGAAGCTCCTCGACCGAGGACAGCGTTTGAACGAAGGTCACGCGGTCGGCGGAAGAGACGACAATCGTGCCAACGCCCGGGCGGGCTTCAAGAACACCAGCCTCGCGCAAGCGCGACAGCGCCTGGCGTATGGTAAAGCGGCTGACCGCGAAGCGATCGCATAGCTCGTGCTCAGTCGGCAAGCGGGAGCCGAGCTTATAGTGGCCACTTTGTATTTCCTCGCGCAGAACGTCCTCGATTTCCGAGTAACGCGGGCGATGCTGGCCGGCCTGTGACTTTTCGATTCGCCTCACATCGGCCTCAAAGCTTCCGCCGTTGGATCTCACGCATGACAGCCGAATTATCGAGGTCGGCGTCACCGGCGGCGATCGACTTGTCGAGAATATCGACATAGGTCCGGCCGAGCGGCAGATCCTGACCGGCGGCCTCAGCCGCCTCTATCATCAAATGAGCATCCTTTGTTGACTGCACGATCCTGCCTTGGGGCGAAAATTCTCCAGCGACCATTTTGTCGCCCTTAACGTCCATGATTTGCGAATAGGCCGCAGAATCTTTGGCTGCGTCGAGAAAGCTCGGCAGCGGCAATCCAAGCGTCTCGGCAAAGACCAATCCCTCGGCGAGGCCGGTGCGGTTGATTCCAAGGATCAGATTGACCGCGAGTTTGGTTCTACCGCCATTGCCGAGAACGCCCATGAAGTGGCACTTCTTGCAAATGTCGGAGAGAACGTCGGCCGCCATATCGGCATCGGCCTTGCTGCCGGCAACTAAACCAATGCCGTCGCCATCTGCGACCTGACCGCTGGCCCCTGAAATCGGCACTTCCAGGAGGTGAACCGGGCCGCCGACAAGCCGCTCGCCGAGTTGTCTGATCCGCTCGGGGTCACAAGTACTGACGACAATCGCCAGCTTGTCGGTCCCGGTTTCGGCAGCGATTTCGGCAAGCCCGCCACCGCCTTCGATGACGCTCTCAACCTGATCGGTGTTGAAGACGGCAATCACGATCCGGTCGCACGCCTTGAATAAATCAGAAAGCGAAGCGGCGGTTTTGCCACCCAAGGCGGCTAAGGCGCCGCGCCTGGCCTCGTCGACATCATAGCCGATGACTTGATGCCCGGCGTCGATCAGCCGCTTGGCAAGAGCTCCGCCGATCAGGCCGATGCCGACAACGCCGACCGGCGATTTTGCAATCATGTGGCGTCCCCGGCGGATTTCGCCTTGCCACCAAGTTCGATCGGTTCTTCGAACGATTCAACGAGATCGTCGAAATATTTGTAGAGAAGTGAGTAATCATCCTTGGCGTGACCGCTATCGATCGCTTTGTTGAGGATCGTCGAAGTCAACGTCCCGAAGACCGCCGGCCTGCCTGCGGCATTGGAGTATTTGACGGCCATGCCGAGGTCCTTGGCGAGATTCGACACATAAGAACGCGCGTCCCATTTCCCGCTGACGATATGTTTGGGGAAGCGGAACTCGGTGCTGTAACTGCGCGCATTGCCGGAATTGAGAGCGTCGACGACGGCGGCAAGATCGAGCCCGGCATCTTCCAAGATCCGACAGCCCTCGACAGTCGCCAGAAAGGAGGTATGCAGAATCATGTTGTGGACGAGCTTCATCGCGTGCCCGGCACCGGACGCCCCGAGATGCATCATTTTGAGCGTGAATTTCTCAAGCGCCGGACGCGCCCGATCAAGCACTTCGGCGTCGCCGCCAATAAAGAGGGCTAAACGCCCTTGATCGGCGCCGGTCGCCCCGCCACTCATCCCGCAATCGAGATAGTCGCGCCCGGCCGCGTTCGCCATCGTGGCGAGTTCCATGGTATCGGCGGGCAGCGACGTTGTAAGGTCGCATAGGATTTGGCCGGGGCGCTGAGAGGCGAGCAGGCCATCGGAACCTGTAAGCACGGCGCGGATTTGCGGTGAGGCGGGAACCACGAAAATTACGATATCGCACGCCTTGCCCAATTCCGCCGGTGACATATTCGCGACCCTGGCGGAAAACTCCTGAGAGCCAAATGCGGCGGGCGCGACATCATACGCCCCGACCAACACGCCAGCCTTGTCGAGATTACGGGCGATACCACGCCCCATCTGTCCGAGGCCAACAACGCCAACCGCAAGCTGCAACGCCGCGGAACTGTCCGAAACTGCCATATTCCCTCGCTTTACCTATATTTCCACAGACAAATGAAGCGCCAAAATCTTTGCAGGAGGGGCGGTTTTCATCGCCGGGACAACAACAATCTAGCAGATCAGTTTGTATGGACAAAGAGAGGAGGGCGGCCCAAAAACTGCCCAATCATCAAATTGGCGAGCGCCCTGGTGTCTTCGCACCAAATTGCTTTGGCGCACACCCAGCGACGTGACACAGGCCGCCGAATCAGCGATGCCTACTAAGGCAAGAATGGGAGGTAATCATGGATCGACAGATCGTCCGAATGGGCGGCTACCAGGGTCCGGCATCGGTTCATAATCGTGCTGCCCATGTGCTCGGCGATGGATTGGCCGAGCGGACCGGCGGCGAATTGTCGCTAAACCATACCGAGGACGTGACCAAGATCGGCCGCAACTCCCTCGACCTGTTCGATATGGTCGAAGGCGACGAACTCGATCTTTGTTATTTCGCTTCGAGCTATCTCGTTCACCGGGTTCCCAATCTTGCCGCCTTCGATCTGCCCTTCGCGATCGAAAGTCGAGAAAAGATAAACCAACTTCTCGCAAGCGGGCTCGGCGACGAAATCAAGGCCGACGTCGCGCGAAAGACCGGGTTCACAGTTCTTGGCTTCTGGGACAACGGATTTCGTCACTTCACCAACGGTCTCCGACCGATCCGCACGCCAGCGGATTGCCAGGGCCTGTCAATCCGCACGATGAACAGCGCCATCCATCAGGAGACGTTTCGCGCGCTTGGCTTCGAGCCAGGATTTATCGATATCAAAGAATTCCCGGCGGCTATCCGCTCCGGGAAATTCGACGCCCAAGAAAACCCGCTGACCAACACTGTCAATTTCAAGATCCACGAGACGCACCGCTTTCTTACAATGACCGGGCACTTTTGCGGTGTTTCGATGGTTCTGGCGAACGCAGAACGGATTTCGGCCTGGCCTCAGGAATGGCGCGATGCGCTTGACGCAGCGATGAAGGTCGCGACGCAGGCACAGCAGGGCTTCGCTCAACAGGAAGACGAGCGCTGCTACCCGATCCTGGCGGCCGCCGGAGTCGAATTGATCCGCTCCGACGAATTCGACCGACCGGCTTTCCAGAATGCGACCGCGGAAGTTTCGGCCGCCACGGCGCGCAATATCGACGACAATGTAATGCGCTTCTTCAGATAATTGGCCGTGTCATTTGCCGTTCACTGATCCTCGGCCTTCGGCGCGCGACGGCCTGAACCGTCTCGCACCTCAGCAGGAGGTATCTCGCCTAGACCGCCATTGCCTTGATCGCCGGCGTCGCATTCATCGGTAGATTGACCGGTTCGTTGCGCTCCGCCGACAGATCGGCGGCGATGTAGCACTCCATGACTTTGCGCGCCTGCTCGACCGTCACAAGAACCGGGCGATCACGCGCGATCGCGTCAAGAAAATGGGTCGTCTCGTCCGCCATTGGTCCGGCATAGACATGGCCAACCCGCTCGCCGGGCATGGTCGAGATCGGGAATTGAATTCCGTCCTTCACTGTATTGATGATGACATCCCTGTGGGTGTCGTCGATCATCAGGGCACCATCGGAGCCGATCAGTTCAAGCCAGGTGCCCGATTGGTTATGGTATCCGGGCGGTAGAATCCAACCAGCGCCGACCGTGAAGGTGAATCCATCATCCATTGTGACGATAATCCACATATGGTCCGGCGCATTGGCCGTCTTGATCATTTCTTTTTCAACGGCCTGAGCGTAGATGCGAATTGGCTTGCGTGGTTCCAGGCACCAGAGCATGAAATCAAGATCGTGGGTCGCCTCCATTGCGGCCGGTGAAAGGCGCGTCCGTCCAGTGATCTTCTTGCCGAGGCTCCGCGTGATGTGCCGGCTAATGAGGCCGGTGATCGGCTCGCCAATCGTCCCGTCGAGCAGCTTCTCGCGCATATAGGCGTATTTCGGATTGAAACGCTGCGAATAGCCGATCGTGAATTTGAGGTTGTTCTCTCGCGCCGTTTTGTCGAGGTCGTCGACCTCTTCGAGGGTCGAAGCGATCGGCTTTTCCATAAAGACATGCTTGCCGGCCGATAAAGCCGCTTTAGCCATCGTATAATGCGTCGTCTCCGGCGTCGCCGAGATGATGATCGCATCGATATCCTTGTTGTCGAGCAGCTTCTGATATTCGGTCGTCGCCGTCTTCGGATTGACTAGTTTCATCATCTCTTCGAGACGTTCCGGCCGGTTCTCGGCGATATGCAGTTCATTTACAAACGGACTGTCGGCGGCGGTTTCGGCGCGAATACCACCGCACCACCCGGTACCGATAATTCCGACATTGATTCTGTCCATTATTGTTCTCCAACGAGTTTGAATTCTAAGCGTTATTCTTTGGCCGACAATGGAGGTTCTTCGACTTCGAGGAGCGTGCCGAGAAAACTTTTCGGATGGACGAAGGCGATTGCATCGCCATGTGCATTTGTGCCGATCTGACCGCCGCCGATCAATGCAACATCGCGGCTTGCCAGGTCACCGAGTGCCGTTTCGACGCTGTCGACATTGAGGCTGATATGGTGAAGCCCGCCGGCCGGATGTTTCTCGATAAAAGTGGCTATCGGTCCGTCCGAGCGTGTCGGCGCGATCAGTTCAATCCGGGAATTGCCAAGCTCGACATAGGCAAGGCGCACACCCTGCTCGGGATTGTCAAAAATCTCTCCAGCAGTCAGGCCGTAGGTGATGGAAAGCCGTTCGATTGCCTTCTCAAGGTCGGGAACGGCAATCGCAACATGGCTGAGACCTTTAAACATCAAGCCTCCGATGGATCGCCCGAGCCACCGGAAGAGGATCCTGCAAAGCCATGCGCAAGAACCTCTTCGGTATTCTCGCCGAGCGTCGGCGGATGCCGGCGGAAGGTTGCCGGCGTTTTCGAAAATTTGAACGGCGCGCCGACAACGCGAACCGGACCGACTTTCGGATGATCAATGGTTTCGACCATGCGCCGTGCCTGAGCCTGCTCCGTCTCCAGCGCTTCGGCAACGCTGTTAATGCGGCCACAAGGAATACCGGTTGCCTGCAGCCGGGCAATCCAATTGTCGGCGCTATCCGCCGATAGTGCTTCGCCGATCAAGCGATCAATTTCCTGCCGATTATTGACGCGATCTTTGTTAGTCGCAAAGCGCTGATCTTCGGACCATTCGGGATAACCGACGAGTTCGGCAAAGCGGCCGAACTGACCGTCATTGCCAACCGCAAGCGCAATCGAAGCATCTTTGGTTTCATAGACCGTATAGGGAACGATGTTCGGATGGCCATTGCCGAAGCGGGCGCCGCGACCGCCACCGATAAGATAGTTCGAGGCGACGTTGGCCAACATGAAGAGCGAGGATTCAAAGAGCGACACGTCGACTTTCTGACCCTTGCCGGACGCGTCTCGTTCATGCAAAGCCGCAAGGACGCCATTGCAGGCAAGCATGCCGGTACAAATGTCGACAATTGCAACGCCATATTTCATCGGCGTACCATCTTGTTCGCCGCAAATGCTCATCAAGCCGGACTCGGCCTGGAGAATAAAGTCGTATCCGGGCCGCGAGCCATCGGGGCCGGACGCACCGTAACCGGTAATCGAGCAGCGAACCGCGCGCGGAGCCTCACGATCGAACCAGGCGTCGTCGAAACCCCAACGGTCGAGCGTTCCAAGCTTGTAATTGTCGATGACGATGTCGGCTTCACTAATCAATTTGCCAAGCTTTTCCTTGGCGCCGTCCGCCGCAACATCCAGAACGACCGAACGCTTATTGCGATTGACGCCAAGATAATAAGCCGACTCCCCCTCGACGAAGGGCGGACCCCAGGCTCTCGTATCGTCGCCTCGGCCGGGCGCTTCGATTTTGACGACATCAGCACCCATGTCGCCAAGCATCATTGTGCAAAGCGGCCCGGCAAGAACGCGGGTCAGGTCAAGAACCTTGACACCATCAAGCGGCCCGGTTTTTGCAGTCATTTGCGCTTAGTGCTCCGCCGCATGGACGGCGATGTATTACGATCGGAATTTTTCGCCGCCAGATATTTGTCCATGTCGGCCTTATTGCGCTTGCGGAATTTATTGAAGTCGGCTTTGCGGCCCTCAAGGAAGGCATTCATACCCTCGAGGCTTTCCTCAGATCCCCACACATGGGCGAGAAGCTCCATGCCGTGCTGCCAAGAGGCATAAAGGAGATCGGATTCGAAATTGAGGCTCTTTTTCGTCATCCGCAAGGTTTGTGGGCTGTGACCCTTGATCGTCTCACACCATTTCAAGGTCTCGGCGAGAAGGTCCTTCTGCGGAACGCATTTATTGATGAGGCCGATCTCGACGGCCTCGGTGCCGGTGAATCGACGCGCGCAAAAGATCATCTCGCGAGCAAGACGTTCGCCAATGATGCGCGGTAGATATTGAGTGGCGCCAACCGTCGGGCAGGCACCGACCCTGGCGCCGGTCTGGCCGAGAACCGCCGTATCGGAGGCAATAACCACATCGCACCAAAGCGCCAATTCGTGACCGCCACCCATGCACCAGCCATCGACCATGGCGATAACCGGGATCGGCAGGCCACGGATGGCCATGGCGGTGCCGAGCATGAGGTCATTCCACATATAAGCGTTTTGCCAGGTCAGCCGCTTCATGGCGTAAAAATCGCCACCGGCGGAAAACGCCTTGTCGCCAGCGCCGGTGACGACAACGCATGCAATCGTCGGATCCTCGCGGGTCGAATGAATCGCGTCGATCAATTCTTCCAGCGTCTGCTCGCGGAAAGCATTGAGGACCGGCTTCCGGTTGATCGTCACCCAGGCAATTTGATCCTTCACCTCGAAAAGAATGTCTGCGTATTTCTTGGTTGCGACACTCTTTTTTCCGGCCTTTGCAGCCGATTTACCGATTTTCGTCGCTTTGGTTGTTACCGTTGACTTTCGTGTAGTTTTTTTTGCCATGCGTTCATCATCCTGATCGATTGATGACGATCGGCTGCAACTTTCCGACCGATCGTCGCAACATTTCAATTACCCATGATATCCGGAATCTGGTCCGAATTGCATGCGGCGCACCAAGCATATTCTGGACTCTTGCACGCTTGCTCGGCCATCATGCGCCGATGGCTGGTTAGCGCTTCGATTCATCAATTATATGTCCGGACATGATAGAATTGAACGGCCGTTATGTCCAGCCGTGTCGGGCGGGCTCCGACCTAGTGGCCAATTAGCCGCAGACGTTGCTGGAGAGTAGAAAAGCCGTTTGAAACGTAGATATCTGGGCCTTCGATCAGGCGGCACGCGATGTATGATGGCGCATGATACGAAGACTTGGCGAAGTGCCGGCGCAAGGGTAGTGTCCGGACAAATAATCAGATTGGGAGGATAACATGCCAGGAAAAGAACTCGGCGTTGCAGTCATCGGTTCGGGACGCATGGGGCGATTGAGGGCGAGTCTTTCGTCAACCCATCCAGCGGTCGGATTTCTTGGCGTTGCCGATGTTTCGGAGGAGGTCGCGCAAAAGCTCGGCAGTGATGTGAATGCATCAATTGCCACCACCGACATCGACGCCCTGATCCACAATCCGAAAGTCAATACGGTCTTCGTCTCGACACCGGAAGGCATGCATCTTCACGCCGCTGTCACGGCACTCGAAGCCGGAAAGGCGGTGCTCGTCGAAAAACCAATTGCACTAACGCTCGAAGACGCAGACGAGATGATCAAGGTTCACGAAAAGACCGGAGGTAGTCTGCATATTGGCTATACCAGGCGATACAAGGATTGTTATCTGCGCACCAAGGAACAGATCGTTCAGGGCCGGCTTGGAAAAATCGTCGGCGCCCATACCCGTGTCTACAACACCCGTCTTCAGGGCTTGGCGATTCTTGGACGTGATCCCCACGCGACACCGGTCCTCGACATCCTTACCTATTATGTCGACCTGATGACCTGGTTCATGGACGACAATCCGCCCGTTTCGGTCGTCGCGCGCGGCCAGACCGGCGTTCTCAAGGAAGCCGGCTACGACGCCTATGACGTGACCTGGGCGATCCTGACCATGCGTGACGGTGCCGTTATCAATATGGGTGTCAGCTATGCTCTGCCGGCAAACTATCCAGCGCTCGGCCAGACCGACCGTTTCGAAATTCTCGGTGCCGACGGCACAATGATGCTCGACGACGACCATACCGATCATATGCTCTATACCGACAAGGGCATTCCGCATGCCTATCTCAAGGATCGGAACGTGAATTTTGCCTTTCTCGGCGGTCATTCGGCGGGTGATTGGGCACTTGGAAAATTCTGGGGAGGGATGGCAAATGAGGTACGAACCTGGCTCGACCATGTTTCTCTTGGCGGGCCGATCCCATCGACGACCCCGCGCGAAGCCCGCCGGACCCTCGAGATAACCCTCGCCATCGAAGAAGCTTGCAAGACCGGCAAGGAAATTCGCTTCGGGACCAACTGAGCGATGGGGAGCTCATGGTGACGGCAACCGCCAAAAAAGTGCGAAAATCTAAGTTGATTCCGCTCGCCGATGCGATCGGCGACCATCTTGAAGATGGCGCAACCGTATTTATCGGTGGGTTCGGCCACTCCGTGCCGTTCGCCGCGGCGCACGAATTCATCCGTCAAGGCAAGCGCGATTTAACGCTATGCCGGGCTGGAGCCGACATCCTATTCGATCAGGCAATCGCGGCCGGTTGCGTCAAGAAAGTCATTTTCGGCTATATCGGCAATCCTGGCGTCGGCCTTGCGCGTTCCTTTTCGCGCGCACTCGCCGAGGGCACAATCGAAATGGAGGAGTGGACCAATTTCTCGATGGTGTTGCGGCTTCACGCGGCACGGCTCGGGGTGCCGTTTCTTCCAGCCGAAATCCTCAGAGCCGGCGATATCGCCGGCGGTTCGATCGATGTCCGGACGGTCACTTGTCCTTATACCGGTCGCGAGCTTTCGGCGATCCCGGCACTGCGGCCCGACGTGGCGTTGATCCACGCCCAGCGCGCCGACGAAGCCGGCAATGTTCAGTTCTGGGGAATCGACGGCGACACTCGCGAGGGTGCATTGGCATCCAACAAGGTCATTGCCACCGTCGAAGAAATCGTCTCCTCGGAAACTATAGCGAGCTCGCCTGAGCGCACAATGGTGCCGGCCCACCGGGTTGCGGCCGTTTCGCTGGCGCCAGGCGGCGCTCATCCCTCCTATGTCGAAGATTGTTACGATCGCGACGACGCGCATTTTACCGAATATGACGATATCGCCCGCAAACCGGAATCGATTGCCGCTTATCTCGATAAGTATGTGCGTGGGGTCGCAGACCGCGCGGGCTATCTGGGCCTGTTCGATCACGCGCGGCTTGACGGGCTTGGGCTTGCCGATAAAGCCGGGAGAGATAAGTGATGCCCACCCCCGGCAGTGAAGACCTCAACCTCATCGTGGCGACGGCTTTATCGCTCACCGACGGCAAGGTTTGTTTCGTCGGCATTGGCGTGCCCTCGCTTGCGGCAATGCTCGCCAAGCGGACGCACGCGCCGGGCCTCGTGCAGATTTACGAATCGGGGGCGATCGACGCCGATCCGGCCATCCCACCCCTGTCGACGGGAAGCCCGTGTATTCCAGATAGTTCGATGATGCTCGGTGATTGTCTCGACGTGTTCGGCGATCTGCAGGCCGGGCGGATCGATATCGGACTTCTATCGGCGGCTCAGGTCGACCGCTATGGCAATCTTAACAGTACGGTTATCGGCGATTATCAAACCCCCAAGCTGCGCATGGTTGGCAGTGGCGGCGCCCACGACATTGCGACCCTCGCACCGAAAACGATTATCCTCATGCCGCACCAGCCACGCCGCTTTGTCGATTTCGTCGATTTCATCACCAGCCCGGGCACCACCGACAGTGCCGGCCGGCCGCATCCCCGTCCGGCGAATACCGGACCGAGTGAATTGGTTACCGGTCGCGGCCGGTTTAATTTTTCGAGCGGCTCACTGACGCTTGCCGAAACCTTCGCTCCATTCAGCAGGGAAGAGGCGCTTGAGGGAATTACCTTTGCTGTCGATCTGGATCCTGATTTTCGTGAAATGGTCGCGCTGCCCTCGGAGAGCCTCGCGCTTGCCGCCAAACTTGCAGAGTAAACTCGAGCTCCGAGCCTATCCGACTGGGAACAAAATTTGACGTCATCCACCGCAGCATCCGACAAGCATTGAAACGCAACGGAGAAAAACAAATGGCCAACATTGATCGAGACGACATCAGCGCAGCCGCGAAGAAGTATAAGAACTGGGGAAAATGGGGCCCGGACGACGAAATTGGAACGCTCAATTTCACGACGGCGGAGGACATCATCGCTGCTGCCCAACTCGTCAAGAAAGGCAAGGTGATCTCGCTGGCGCTGAATTTCGATCACACCGGCCCTCAGGGCGCCAAGACGAAATACCCTTCGATGGGCCGCACCAACCCAATCCACACCATGATCCGCACCGGGACAGACGCCTATTCGGGTGTGCTCGACAAACGCGGCATCCGTGCCGCCGACGACATGGTGACGATGCCGCTTCAATGTGGAACCCAGTGGGACGGACTCGGCCATGTGTTTTACGAAGACAATATGTGGAACGGCTTTGATTGCCGTGAGGTGACGTCGGCCGGCGCGCAAAAATGCGGCATCGAGAAAACCAAGAACAAAATGGTCGGGCGTGGCGTATTCCTCGACGTCGCCCGGGCGCTTGGCAAGGAATGTCTCGACGACGGCTACGGCATAACCTGCGACGATCTCGACATGACGGCAAAGAAGCAGGATGTCGAGCTCAAACGCGGTGACTACATCATTGTGCGCACGGGACAAATGGAACGCTGTTTCAAGGCCGGAAGCTGGGACGGATATCCCGGTGGCGACGCGCCGGGCTTCGCCTTCGAGACCCTGGAATGGGTGCAGCGGACCGAACTCGCCGCACTTGCAAGCGACACCTGGGGCTGCGAGGTGAGACCAAACGAGTCGGAAGGTAACGGTATCAACCAGCCATGGCACTGGATCACTATACCGATCATGGGCATGACCATGGGCGAGATCTTCAATGTAAAAGAACTCGCTGAAGACTGCGCGGCCGACGGCACATACGAATATCTGTTCGTTGCTCCGGCAATCCCGATCACGGGTGCGGTTGGCTCTCCGGTCAATCCACTGGCAATTAAATAAGCTATTCCCGTACTCTCCACCCTCCGGCGCTACGCATCAGCGCGCCGATAGGAAGATCAATCGAAAGGTCTCCGAGATGGCAAAAATGAAAGGGTATCAAGCCCTCAGTAAAATGTTCGAAGGCTACGGTGTCAGCCATGTTTTCATGGTTCCGGCAGTCCTTCGCATGACTATGGTCGAGCTTGGCAATACAACCGACATCGCCAGAATCCACTGCCATGGCGAGAAATCGGCCGCCTATATGGCCGACGGCTACGCACGAGCATCGGGCAAGCCCGGGATTTGCATGGCCCAAGTCATCGGCGCCCTCAATCTAGCCGCCGGATTGCGCGACGCATATTTGGCAAAGTCGCCGGTGATCGCCATGACCGGCGGCCGTGATCCGTCGACGAAATTTCGCAAGGTCTATCAGGAAATCGACGATGTGCCGGCGTTTGAGCCAGTCACCAAATTCAACGCCACTGTCGATTCGGTCGAGCGGTTCCCCGATATGGTCCGCCAGGCCTTCCGGGTTGCTACCTCCGGCTGTCCCGGTCCGGTCCATCTGCAATTTCGCGGCAATGAGGGTCAGGTCGACAACGAAGAAGGCGATCTCGATCCTCTGATTGAAGAAAATTTTGCAAGCGTTCCGGCTTATCGACCACGACCTGATCCGGCTGATCTGAAGAAAATTCTCGACCTTCTGCAAGCGGCGGAGCGGCCAATCATTGTTGCCGGCGGCGGCGTACGGGCGTCGGGCGCGCGTAGCGAGCTTGTCCAATTTGCTGAAAAGCTTGGTATCCCGGTTGCCACCTCGCTCAACGGCAAGGACTCCATCTCCGGAACCCATCCACTGTCGGTCGGTGTCGTTGGCACCTATTCGCGCGGCAGCGCAAATCAGGCCGTACTCGAGGCCGATCTCGTCTGTTACATCGGCAGTGAGACCGGTGGCATGACTACTCATTTCTGGAAAGTGCCGGAGATCGGTAAGCCGGTCGTACAGATTGATATCGAGGCGCAAAATATAGGCCGCAACTACCCGGTGCAGGCGGCGGTTCTTTCCGACGCTAAAGTCGCGCTTGAAGGGATGATCGGCCTTGCCGACGCATCCGCCTCAAAGAAGCGGAACGCTTGGGTCGCCAGGATCGCCGAGATCGTTGGCAACTGGCGGAAGGAGTGGCAGCCGCTGTTGAACTCCGATGCCGAGCCAATCCGTCCGGAACGGATCTGCCACGAATTGTCCCAGCATGTTCCCGACGACGCAATCGTCGTCGCCGATACAGGCCATGGCGGCATGTGGATGGGAGGCATGTTCGACGTGAAGGGACCGAACCAGAGCTACATGCGCAGCGCTGGTCATCTTGGCTGGGCCTTCACCGCCGCAATGGGAGCAAAATGTGCCGCACCTGATCGTGCGGTGGTGGCGTTCACCGGCGATGCGGGATTTTGGTACCATATCGGCGAACTCGAGACTGCGGTTCGCTGGAAAATGAACACCATCACCGTGGTCAACAACAACCATTCCGGCAATCAGTCGAAACGTGGGTTCGACCGCGTCTATGGTGGCGAGCAGCCGCCAAAAGGGTTGGAACTTTGGCACTATCGCGAGATGAATTTCGCAAAGCTGGCGGAAGACATTGGCGCCGTCGGCATACGTGTCGAAAAACCCGGGCAAATCGGAAGCGCACTCGATCAGGCGCTATCGGCCAACCGGCCGGTGGTCATCGACGTTACGACCGACATCGACGCCCTGGCGCCGTTGGCCATCGGCTGAGCGTCAGCTTTCAAAAATAACGAGCCCGCCGCGAAGCGATTCGAGGCGGGCTTCTTCAATGCCAGATTAATCGATTACTTTCGTTTCGGGACCTTCGGCCATTGGCGCAAGCCGATGACCGGCGAGCCGGGGCTGTGCATCGTTTGCGCGATTACTTTTTCGCCCCACTCATTGTGACTGGTGCCGCCACGCCCTTCCATATTTTTGGCACGCGCCTCATTTGAGGTGAATTCATAAAGGACGGCATGCTTCGCCCAACCGGCAACGCCGAGGAGTTTGCGCATCCTGATACAACTTGAGGTTCGCGCAAATTCGGGATAGCGCAATTGCTCATACCATTGGCCCAGGCCAATCTCGGATTCGGGCGTCAGCATGTTGAAGCTACCCATCTGAATGCAAGCCCCGGGGACACCGCCGGGTACCGAGATGTCATATTCCGGACCGTTGACCCGATGCTCCTCCGACGTGACAATCCATCGCGATTCTTCTCTCTCAGCCAGCCGGTCGCGAGTTTCTTTCGACTGGTTCTTCTTCTCCAGAGGCGAAACTTCGTGAAAGAAAATATTCGGTGATGAAGCGCCGACGAGCACGAGATGTTGCAGCGCCTGCCCAACTGGCTCATCCGTATGCAGCAAACGACTACGCCGTTTTTTGTAGATTTCCGGGTGAAGCTCGTAATGCGCTGCCCAGGCGATTCCGGGACGGGCACAGATTTCCGGCAAATAGGTCCCATGCAGCCACTTAACGTGAGACGATCTGACTTTGCCGTTCAGATCGAACCAAGTCGCCCAAATTCCCTCATCCACGATACTTCTCCCATTGTTGCGCACGATCCTGGCGGCTTGTCATTGTCAGCCGTCTATCGGAGGCGCTGTCCATTGTTGGCGTATGAACAAATTGCGCGATGACACAATCGATCAAGGCCTGCAGCCTTGCGTGGTCCCAAGCCAAGCAAAATGGGCTTACCTTGAGAAGACCCCGAAGCTGCTACGAACCGCGCCGGTCATATATGATATTTTCATTTGACTGACAAGCAAACTCGGCACGTCAATATACAGTTTTAACAGCAGAAACCCTGGGTTTCGGGAACAAATATCAGGTGGCGAATACCGGCCCATTGATGTCCCTCGTGCTCAGGCGGTGCACAGCCGTATGGAATATGATATTGCTTTTATTGGTGGATCGCGGACTTGCTACGGCCGAACAGGCATGGCGCTGTGTCATGCGTAAAAAACAATTTCTGGGAGAACCATGGCACCCGAAAGTCTGTCGCAGCAGAAAGGTGACAATACCTATCGCAGTCTTACACAGATCATCGTCGGGCAGATCCGCCGCGGAATCTATGAGGGCACCTATAAACCAGGCGCCAAGCTTAATATTGCCGATCTAGCGCAGAATTTTAACGCCAGTGCGGTACCGGTTCGCGAGGCATTGCGCAATCTAGAAGCCGAAGGACTGGTTGAATTCAGGCCCAATCGCGGCGTCATCATTCGCGATTTGTCAGCGAGCGAATTGCGTGAGCTCTGTCTCATGCGACTGCCACTCGAGCTGCTCGCCGCCACCCAAGCGGCGCTTCACGCCGACGACGCGGCGCTCGATGCGGTCGAGTTAATATTGAAGCGCATGGACGACGTCGCCGATACCGAGGAGTGGCATTCGCTTCACGAGCGCTTCCACCATGACTTTTATTCGCTTTCGCAACTCCCGCGCTTGACCCAATATGCCGAGGTGTTACGCGGCCAGATGCGGCCCTATGCGAAACTGTATTTGTCCAATCCGAAGCATGTCGGAATGGCGCAAGCCGAGCATTATGCGATGATTGCGGCGGCGCGCAAACGCGACCCGCACGCGATCAGGCCAGCACTGGTCGAACATTTGAGGCGTCCGGCACATATGGCGCTTGCCGCGCTCGGCGTCACCGATCTGAACGAGTTCGACACGCATTTCGAACTCGTTACAGCGGCACCACCGGCTTAGGGCCTTTTCAGGCAAGCGCCTTGATTGACGCCTCGTCGAGTGTCCCGGGTACGATAGTGATCGGGATGGGGAAGGTCCCGGCCGCCTTGCCGGCAATTGCGGCGACAAGCGGACCAGGTCCCTCCGTATCGGTGCCGGCGGCAAGTACCAGAACCGCGATATCCTCGTCCTCCTCGATCACTTTGGCGATCTCATCCGCCCGGGCGCCTTCGCGAATAACCATTTGGGGTTCGATAGCCGAGATTTCTCGGGCGATGTCGGCGAAGCGACCGAGTGTCTCTTCGGCCGCCTCCATCGCCTCGGCACGCATGATATTCTCGACGCCAATCCAATGCTGGAACTCGGCCGGAACAATCACATAAAGCATGGCAAGAACGCCGTTGGTACGCTCGGCACGGCGAGCGGCATAGATCACCGCGCGCGAACATTCCGGCGTGTCGTCAATGACCACCAGGAATTTTCTTCGGTGGCCTTTCTCCGTGCTTTTCCTCGGTAGCAGCATGATTTTAGCACTCGATCACGGGGCGGAGCCTTACATGCTGCCACTCGGCCTGCCCAACGACAAGCGGCACTTATTGTTTACGGATGAACCCTACGATGTCCTTGACGCCGGTAATGGTCTTATTTGCGATGGCGCCCGCACGATCGGCTCCCTCGACAAGAACCTTGTCGATATAACCGGGATCGGCAAGAAGGCGACGCATTTCCGCAGCAATCGGAGAAAGCTTTTCGACCGCAATTTCGGCCAGAGCCGGTTTGAAAACCGAGAATTGAGACCCGCCAAATTCTTTCAGAACATCGCCTTTCGATTGGTCGGCGAGCGCGCAGAATATGCCAACCAGATTGTCGGCTTCGGGACGATTCTTGAGTCCGCCAACGTCGCCCGGAAGCGGTTCGGGATCGGTTTTGGCCTTGCGAATTTTCTGGGCAATTGTGTCTGCGTCGTCGGTAAGGTTGATGCGCGAATTATCGGATGATTCCGATTTCGACATTTTTTTGCTGCCATCACGCAGCGACATGACACGCGTCGCCGGGCCGACGATAAGCGGCTCAGTGACCGGGAAGAAAGCATCGCCAAAACCGTTTCGCGCGATCGAATCGGCAAAATCATTGTTGAATTTGATCGCAATGTCGCGGGCAAGTTCAAGATGCTGCTTCTGATCGTCGCCAACCGGCACATGGGTCCCCAGATATGCAAGGATATCCGCCGCCATGAGATTTGGATAGGCATAGAGCCCGACCGAGGCGTTCTCGCGATCCTTACCGGCCTTCTCCTTGAACTGGGTCATGCGCGATAGCCAGCCCATGCGTGCCACGCAATTGAACACCCAGGCCAACTCGGCATGAGCGGAAACCTGACTTTGATTAAAGACGATATGGGCGCCGGGATCGATGCCCGCGGCAAGAAAGGCCGCGGTAACCTCGCGGGTGTTGGCCCTGAGTTCAACCGGATCCTGCCAGACGGTGATCGCATGCATATCGACGACGCAATAGATGCACTCATGTGTCCGCTGTAATTCGGCAAAACGCTTTATGGCGCCAAGATAGTTGCCGAGATGGAGATTGCCGGTCGGCTGGACGCCCGAAAAGACGCGGGGTGTGAAATTGGTCATGGGTATTTTCTCTGGCGCTGGCGGCCGGGTTATGGCGGAGCCACATCGGTAGTGCAAGGGGATCAATCGCGCTTACCGGCTCTCTTTAGAATTGCAAGGAAATCTGCGGCGCCCGTCAGCTGACAGAACAGAGCAAAGAATACGATACCGCCAATGACCAGCCCGCCGACGGCTGCCACTCTGACAAGGATGTTCGGATCGCCTAGCAAGGCGGCCGAAACCCACGTAGCAGCAAAAAGACACGCGCCCATCATGACCGAGGCGAAGATGAGAAGTGGTAGGCGCTTTCTGATCAGATCGTCAAAGTTTAATTGACCTCGTCGGTGGAGTGTTCCGGCGAGAAGGGCTGCATTGATCCATCCGGCGAGCGAGGTGGCAATTGCAATACCGACATGGGCGAAAAATGGAAAGAGCAGGAGCGAAACGGAGACGTTCACCGCCACCGCGACGCCGGCAAAGATCATCGGTGTACGGGTATCCTCGCGCGCGAAGAAGCCCGGAGAAAAAACCTTGACCAACACGAAAGCCGGCAGACCGAAAGCGAAGGCAGCAAGCGCCTTGGCGGTTGCCTGCGTGTCGGCGGCGCCAAAGCTGGCGCGTTCAAAAAGGATATTGATGATTGGCTCCGGCATGACGATCAAAGCCATCGAGGCCGGCAATGTCAGCGCCATGGCGAATTCGAGCGACCTGTTCTGAGCGTGATCGACAAGATCCATGCGCTCGGAACGAAGCCGACGCGACAGGTCGGGCAGAAGCACGATGCCGATAGCGATGCCGACAATGCCAAGCGGCAGCTGATAAATCCGATCGGCAAAGTAGAGATAAGAGACAGCCCCCGACGCAACAGATGCGATCATTGTGCCGATGACGATATTGATTTGAACAATGCCGCCGGCCAGGATGCCGGGAACCGCCAGACGCCATAGTCTTTTAACCGGCGCGGTTAATTTCGGGAGCCGGAGACGAAAAACGGTGCCGTCGCGGGTCGCCGCGAAAATCACAAGCCCGAGCTGGGCGACCCCACCGATCAGCGTCGACCAGGCGAGGATGATGCCGGTGATCGGCTGGTTCTCGTAGCCGAACCACAAGACAAAGAGCAGCGCGACGATGAACACGACATTGAGTAGTGCCGGCGCGAACGCTGCCGCTGCGAAGCGACCACGGGCGTTGAGCACGCCGGAATAGAAGGCAACCACGGAGACCAGGGCCAGATAGGGAAAGGCAATTCGGGTCAGAAGTACGGCGAGATCGAACTTCTCAGGGTCGGAAGCAAAACCGGGCGCCAGCACGAACATGAAAAGCGGCATGGCGATTTCAGCCAACGCCGTAACAATGAGAAGCGCGGTCAGGAGCGCGGCGAGAGCTTCTTCGCCGAACCGACGCGCCGACTCCTCTCCCTCGCCTTCGAGCGCCTTGGCATACAACGGCACAAACGCCGCGTTGAACGCACCCTCGGCAAAAAGCCGGCGAAAGAGATTGGGAAAACGGAAGGCCACAAAGAATGCATCGGCAATCGGACCTGTACCGAGCGCGGCGGCGATGAAGATGTCACGAACGAAGCCCAGCACCCGGCTTGTTGCCGTGGCACCACCAACGGTCGCAAAATTCTTCAGGAGGGACATGCGACCCGGCCGGCGTCTCAAACGGTCTCGCGACGGCGGACCGGCTTTGCAGGCGCGCTCGCTCGACTGCCGTCGAAGGCGATCGTCAGCCGCCGGCGGATCGCCGCCTGGCGTGTCGGATTGACGATCTTCTCCCGGGTAAGATCGGTAACGTAGAAGACGTCGACGGCGCGCTCGCCAAAAGTGGAAATATGGGCCGAGGCGATGTTGAGTTTTAGGTCGGACAAGGCCCGCGTGAGGTCATAAAGAAGACCGGAACGGGTTAGGCCGGACGTCTCTACGACGGTGTACTGGTTCGACCCTTGATTGTCGACGATTACACCTGTCTCCAGCGAAAAGGCTTTGAGGCGACTGCGGCGCCGCGCCTTTTGGGCAATTGTCTCGGGCAGGCGAATGGTCCCGGAAAGTGCCTCCTTAATGAGATCGCTGATCTTGCCCGCGCGCCGTCTCTCGTCTGCCTCATTGTCGAACTCGCGGCTTATCGAGATCGTGTCGAGGGCCCGGCCATCGGTGGTCGTAAAAATCTGGGCGTCGAGTATGTCGCCACCGGCGATGGTGCAGGCGCCGGCCATTACCGACAGCAGCCGCGGATGGTCAGGAGCGAGAACGGTGATCTCGGTGATGGCCTCGAATGCTCGCGTCCTGATTGAGGTCGCCAATTCGTTTCCGGTTTGATCGGCCTCGCGGATTAACTTTGCATGTTCGATCATGTTGTCGAGATCAACGCGAAGCCAATAGGCCGGGTAATGCCGCTCTAGATACGCGTCGGCCTCGGCTTTCGGCCAGTCCGACAGCGCCGAGTGGATACCGGCCTTGGCCTCGGCGATGCGGCTATCGCGGCTGACCTGGCTGTGGCCTCCGGTCAGTACCGGCTCGGTTTCATAGTAGAGCGTGCGCAAGAGTTGGCCCTTCCACCCGTTCCATACTCCGGGACCCACCGCTTTGATGTCGCACACGGTGAGCACAAGAAGCATCTTCAGGCGCTCGAGGCTCTGCACATCCGCGGCAAAATCAAGGATGGTCTTGCGGTCATTCAGGTCGCGCGACTGCGCCGTCATCGACATTTGCAGATGGTGCTCGATCAGCCAGGCGACGTTTTCGCTTTGCAAAGGTGTCAGCCCGAAGCGAGGACACAATCGGCGGGCAAGGCGCGCGCCGGCAATCGAATGATCCTCGGGTCGGCCTTTGGCAATGTCGTGCAGGAAAAGCGCAACATAAAGGACGATGCGATCCTTTACGCCCGGCAGGATTTCATTGGCCAGCGGATGGATGTCGGCGTGCTCGCCATGCTCGATCTCGGCGAGATTGCCGATCGAGCGGATCAGATGCTCGTCGACCGTATAGTGATGGTACATGTTGAACTGCATCAACGCGACAATCTTGCCGAAATCTCGGACGAACCGGCCAAGAACACCAGCCTCGTTCATTTGCCTGAGAATCAATTCGGGCTGATTGCGTGAACTCACCGTCTCGACGAATAAGCGATTGGCCAGCGCATTTTCGCGAAGGTCGGCGTCGATCAACTTAAGTGAGCGGGCGATCAGTTGCATTGCGTCGGGATGAAGTGGCAGATCGTGCCGGTCGGCGAGGTGAAAGATCCGGATGATGTTGACCGGATCGCGTTTGAAAACGCTCTCGTCGACGATATTGATGCGATCATTGTCAACAATGAAATCGGATGATCCGGAAATCTTGCGACGGCGGCGACGACGATTTTTGCCGAGGCCGAATAACCGATTCAAAACCGGCGCCGGCTTACCGTGATGCTCTTCCAGCGCCGCGCAAAAAATGCGCGTCAGATCGCCTACATCCTTGGCGACAAGGAAGTAGTGCTTCATGAAGCGCTCAACATCCTTAAGCCCCGGATGGGCAGTGTAGCCAAGGCGCTCGGCCATTTCCCGTTGGAGGTCGAAGGTAAGCCTCTCCTCAGCGCGACCGGTCAAGAAATGAAGGTGGCAGCGAACGGCCCACAAAAATGTCTCCGCCTTGCGGAACAATGCGAGTTCGCTTTTTGAGAACACCCCAGCCTTGACCATGTCCTCGCGGGTCGAGACCCGGTAGAAATATTTGGCGATCCAGAAGAGCGTGTGAAGGTCGCGAAGCCCACCCTTGCCATCCTTGACGTTGGGTTCGACCAGATAGCGCGAAGTGCCTTGGGCCCGATGGCGATAGTCGCGCTCGGCCAGCTTGGCGACGATAAATTCCTGGCCGGTGCCCTTGACCAACTCGGCATCGTAGCGGGCGACCAGATCGTCGAAGAGCGGTTTGTCGCCCCAGATGTAGCGTGATTCCAGGACCGCGGTGCGGATCGTCATGTCGGAGCGCGCGAGACGAATGCACTCATCAACGGAGCGGGTGGCGTGTCCGACAGTGAGGCCGAGATCCCAAAGCATGTAGAGAATGAATTCGACGACGCTCTCGCCCCACGGGGTCTGCTTGTAGGGCAACAGAAAAAGAAGATCGACGTCGGAGCCCGGCGCCAGCGTGCCACGACCATAGCCACCAACGGCAATGACCGTCATACGTTCGGCATTTGAGCGAGTGGTCGAGGGATAGAGGTAATCCGCGGCAAAATCGTAGATGGCACCGAGCAACCCGTCCTGGAGATCGGAAAGCCGCCCGGCGCAAAGCGTGCCCCGGCCGTCGGCAACAAGAAGCTTCTCGGCTTTGGCGCGCCCCTCGGCCATGGTCTCCTTGAGACAGGCGACGACGGCGGCGCGGGACTTCGGCGAAAGCTCACCGCCCCTGCCGGCAAATCCCGCCAGCTTTTCGCGCAGGGCGTCGGCGTCGAGGAGAATATCCGACGCAAGCTCGGTTTTACTCATGATTCGCGTGGTTTCCGGCTATTATTCGGCGGAACCTAGCGCGCTTTGGCACTTGGTGCCAATTGCCGCCAGCCGCGAGAACGGCAGGTGTTGTCAGCGCACCCGGTTAAGATTTGTTTCGCGCCCGCTCGGCCTTCAATTTGTAGAGGGCGTCCAGCGCCTCGCGCGGCGTCAATTCGTCGGGCAAGATCGCGTCGAGGATCACTGCAAGGCCATCATCTTCGGCCTGTTCGCCCGCCACCGAGCCAAGCTTGGCAACCGAAAACAGGGGAAGGTCGTCGATCAGCGCGGATGCCGGCGACTTCCGGTCGGTCTCCTCCAATTGGCTGAGCACGTCGCTGGCGCGGGCGACGACCGAGGCCGGCAGACCGGCAAGCTTGGCAACTTGGATACCGTAAGAGCGGTCGGCGGCGCCGGCGGCAATCTCGTGCAGAAAGATAACCTCGCCCTTCCATTCCTTGACGCGCACGGTGACGTTTTTGAGACGTGGCAGCCGCTCGGTGAGCGCCGTCAACTCGTGATAATGGGTGGCAAACAGCGCCCGCGCGCGATTGACTTCGTGCAGATACTCAATCGCTGCCCAGGCGATCGAGAGACCATCGAAGGTCGCCGTGCCACGACCAATCTCGTCAAGGATGACGAGCGAGCGCGGCCCCGCCTGATTGAGGATCGCGGCAGTCTCGACCATTTCGACCATGAAGGTCGAGCGTCCGCGGGCAAGATCGTCGGCGGCACCAACGCGGCTGAACAGCCGGTCGACAATGCCGATCCGCGCCGAGCGCGCCGGCACATAGGAGCCAATCTGGGCGAGGATTGCGATGAGCGCGTTCTGGCGTAGAAACGTAGACTTGCCGGCCATGTTCGGTCCGGTGACCAGCCAGATTTTGCCGGCATTGTCGTCATCCGCAGTACCGAGATCGCAATCATTGGCGACGAAGGCAGCGGACCCCTCGGCGCGCAGCGCCTGCTCGACGACCGGGTGGCGGCCACCCTCGATGCTAAAGGCGAGCGTCGGCTCGACCTGAGGGCGGCACCAATCCTCGGCTTCGGCCAGAGTTGCAAGGGCGGAAGCAACGTCGAGAATTGCCAGCGCCTCGGCGATTTCGCGGATAGCCTCGGAATGCTCGGCAGTTTTTGAAACGAGGTCTTCGAAGATCGACAGCTCAGCGGCCAGCGCCCGTTCGCCGGCGCCTGCAATTCTGGAATCGAGATCGGCCAATTCGGTTGTTGTGAAACGAAGCGCACCGGCCATGGTCTGACGATGAATGAATTTTGCATTGAGCGGTTCGCCAAGAAGCTTTTCGCCGTGATTGTTGCCGACCTCGATGAAATAGCCGAGCACATTATTGTGCTTGATCCGCAGATTGCGGATTTCCGTCTCGGCGGCATAGTCGGCCTGAAGGCCGGCGATGACCCGGCGGCTTTCGTCGCGGAGATTTCGCGCCTCGTCGAGTTCGGTGCTGTATTGCGGGCGAACGAAACCGCCGTCACGCTTGAGATGCGGTAATTCGTCGGCAAGGGCGGCGCTCAGCAGATCGACAAGATCGCGCGGCGCCGAGGCCAATTTTGCCGCCGCTTCGCCGATCTCCTCGGGAAGCGCATCGCCGACGATGATGGGTTCGGCGATCATCGTCGCGCTAGCCAGCCCGTCGCGGATCGCCGCCAGATCACGCGGCCCGCCACGATCAAGGGTGAGCCGCGACAGGGCCCGGGCAAGATCGGGAGCTGCTGTTAGTGCATCACGCAAGTTCGCCCGACGCGCGGTGTCGTCGAGCATCCAGGCGATCGCCTCAAGCCGGCGGGCAATGATATCGACATCAGTCGACGGCCCAGCAAGGCGGCGGGCGAGAAGGCGGGCGCCGGCACCAGTGACTGTGCGATCGATGGCGGCGATCAGGCTGCCCTGCCGCGCGCCGGCGAGCGTTGTCGTCAATTCAAGATTGGTCCTGGTCGCCGCGTCGATCAGCATGATTTCGGCTTCGACCTCACCGACCGGCGGCGACAGTGGCGGCCGCTCGCGTATCTGGGTCTTCTCGACATAGGCGAGTATTGCGGCGGCGGCGGAAAGTTCGGCGCGGCTGAAAGCGCCAAATCCGTCGAGCGTCTTGACCCCAAAGTAATCCGACAGCCGGTCGATGGCGGTGGTGCCGTCGAAGAAAGCCGACGACAATGGCGTCACGGCAGCTTCGGAATCGCGGAAGATCATCGCGAGCCCCGGATCGGCAAAGACCGGCTCGGCGACGATCAGCTCGCGCGGGTCGATCCGGGCAAGATCGGCGGCAAGCCGGCCGGCGGCACTTTTTGCAAGTCGGAATTCGCCGGTCGATATATCGACCCAGGCCAGCCCCAACAAATCGGCGCCGCCATCGCCGGCACCGCGCAGACGGGCGAGTGAGGCCAGATAATTGTTGCGGCCGGGCGCCAGCAGCGCGTCCTCGGTCAAGGTCCCCGGCGTCACCAGACGGACGACATCGCGGCGAACCACCGACTTGCTGCCGCGTTTCTTGGCCTCGGCCGGATCCTCGGTCTGCTCGCAGACGGCAACACGATGACCAAGCGAGATCAGCTTTTGCAGATATTGCTCAGCGGCATGGACCGGCACGCCGCACATCGGAATGTCGTTGCCAATATGTTTTCCGCGTTTGGTCAGCGTGATGCCAAGAGCGCGCGAGGCGATTTCGGCGTCTTCGAAGAACAGCTCGAAAAAATCGCCCATCCGGTAAAACAGCAGGCTGTCCGGATTGGCCGCCTTGATCTCAAGGAATTGCTCCATCATCGGCGTCGGTGCCGCAGGCGCATCGGGCTTTTTCGGGGAGCGAGTGTCCATGGAGGAGGAAGTTAACAGATGCGAGGGTGTCGTTCGATGGGCGACGAGGGAAACCAGTCAGAGTTCCCACACAAAATTTACGTCGCGGCGACGAATTCGAGACGCATTCGGTGTGAGGAACTCCAACACATTTGGACCGTCCATACCTGCGTAAAGCAGGTATCCAGTGCGGCAGAGAAAAGCCTTCGAGATCGGAGTTGAGAGCTGGCCGGCTTCGCCGGATTCCTGTGCTGGATCCCCGATCGCGCGATACCGCCTATTGCGGTACGCGGCCGGGGATGAGTGGGTGGCGGATTCGGGCCGGACCAACCAACCTCAACTTAACCTCAACGCATCGGGGCTGTTATTCACTTTTCTTGCTTTCGATAGCCGCGAGAATATTTTCGCGGAGCCCGCCGGCCTTTGTCGGTTAAAAGTCCATACCCCCGGTCCGATATACCGAGAGCGCCGCATCGACCGAGACCAACGCCGACTCGAGCGTGTCCCTGGATTCGTCGCCGATGGCAATTCGCCCAATCGCGAGCTGTGCGATAGAAATGTTCTCGGTCGTCGTCGCCCATTGGTCCGGCGTGTAATCGCGCGTGTAGACGCTGAGCGCATTGTCATAGGTCGCGCCCGCGTCCTGCAGACCAGCCGCCCCGCCCTGACGCTCGAAATGGGTGCCAAGCTCTCCGGTTCCGCCGATCTGTGGATCGTCAAAGGGGAAGCCGAAGCGAATATGAAGCTGACGCTGAAATGGACCAAGGCCGGCGCCGGCTAGCGGAATTGCCAGCGGCACCGGGTTCTTTCGATCCGACCTCGACAGGTCCGTTAAGGTCGACGAGCGCGCAAACTATCAAATGGCATTGATGCACGTGACCGTCGACACGGCGTCTCTAGCGACGGGAAACGACCCGACAATCAGGCTCTGAATTCATCCTTTGCCGCGTCTTTGATACCCCAGTTTGCCATGTTGGCTGGACGTTTTGCATTTTGCAGCTCCAGGAATCCGAACCTCGATTGATTCCGCGTGGGAATAGCGTTGCGATCGATCGCCCCCTCCATAGTCATGGCCAGATCGCGGGCGAAAACTCTATCACCGATGTGCCAGGAGTGGTTCCAGGTGCCGAAATGAGTCGACTTTTTCGGATCGAGCCCCGAGAAATAATTCCCACAATCGACGTTAACCGCTTTCGGGTGTGGATCGTCGGGTAGACCGACGCGACCGACACGGGGAGACGTGCCGAGGCGCTTGGCGTTGGAAACCGCAAGCACCGAGTCATACGGGTTCGAGTAGTTGGTAAGGCGCATGATCCGGTGAAACATCGGTGCCGACCATGCTACGCCGGCACCAAGACTTCGAGAGCTTATATCGCCGCCGATCAGGGCCACTTGTCCCAGCCGCCAAGGGCTTTTGAATAATTTGCCATCGCGGTCCGACTGAAGAAATGCCTCGGTGATGACATAGGCGCCCGTCGAATGACCGAGCAGATGAATATTCGTCTTAAATTCGTTCTCCTGCCCAAACTTGATCAGGCTAATGCATTTCTTGACAAGTTCGAGCGCGACATCGGCGGCATCTGAACGGTCTTCAAGATAGTTCAATGTCTGATTGCCGCTTGGCCAGTCGAATGCGATGACCAGCCCTTTCCAGCCTTCGGCTTTAAGATCCTTGATGAGTTGGCGGTGTCGTTTGAGAACAATTTTGGTCGTGTTGTTGTATCCATGGACAAACACGAGAATATCGCCAACCGGGCTTATCGATAGCGGGTTCTGATCGCCATCGGCAAGACCCGTGACGTCATTGGTCCAGTCGTGCCGCGCGTCTCGACCTTTAACAATGTGCTTAGGTGAGAGGTCTCTCGCGCGTGCTGGAACTTTGAGGAAAGTCACCGGCCCAGGCTCGGCTGTAAATGCGTCGTCTTTAATTTGCCTTGCGGAGATTACATAGTGGAACTCTGCCATAGCCGTCTCCCATGTTTCGGTGGCCACACGATCTTACCGTGAAATAATACGTCATTTTGCTGGTCCCCGCTATCGCTTCGGTTGCAGCAATCATGTTCGTCCCCTGCCACCGTGACACTGTGCGGATTGAAATGTCGTCACATCACTGAATCAGCCTTGCGGCCCGCACACCGCTTCCAAGCCGGCCACGCCGAGTGCTAGGCTCATGATCGTTCAAGACAAAGTCAAACTCCTGGCGGAACCCCCAATGGCAAATGACAATTCGATATCGAGCGGCGCGGCGGTGACCGACCAGGAAGCGCTCGATTTTCACGCACGCGGTCGGCCGGGCAAACTTGAGATCGTCGCGACCAAGCCGATGGCGACGCAACGCGATTTGTCGCTCGCCTATTCGCCCGGCGTCGCCGCTCCGGTTCTGGCGATCGCCGAGGATCCAAATACGGCCTTTGATTACACCAACCGTGGCAATCTCGTCGCAGTGATTACAAACGGCACGGCAATTCTCGGCCTCGGCAATCTCGGGGCGCTTGCCGCCAAGCCGGTGATGGAAGGCAAAGCGGTCCTGTTCAAACGCTTCGCCGACATCGATTCAATCGATATCGAAATCGATACGGAGGATGTCGACGCCTTCGTTAATGCGGTGCGCTATCTCGGACCGACATTCGGCGGCATCAATCTGGAGGATATCAAAGCGCCGGACTGTTTCATTATCGAACAGCGCTTGCGCGAATATATGGACATCCCGATCTTCCACGACGACCAGCATGGAACGGCGATCATCGCCATGGCCGGGTTGATCAACGCGCTGCATTTGACCGGCCGCGACATGAAGACGGCGAAACTGGTGTGCAATGGCGCCGGATCGGCGGCAATCGCTTGTGTCGAACTGATCAAATCGAGCGGCATGCGGCCCGAAAACGTCACACTCTGCGACACCAAGGGGGTTATCTACAAGGGACGCAGCGAGGGCATGAACCAGTGGAAATCGGCGCACGCGGTCGAGACCAAGGCGCGCACCCTCGCCGAAGTGCTCGACGGCGCCGATATTTTCTTCGGCCTGTCGGTCAAGGGCGCGGTTACCACCGACATGGTCCGCTCGATGGCGCCGAACCCGATCATCTTCGCCATGGCCAATCCGGATGCCGAGATTGCGCCGGAGGAGGTCGCGCAGGTTCGCGACGACGCGATCATGGCGACCGGGCGATCGGACTATCCCAACCAGGTCAACAATGTTTTGGGATTTCCTTACATTTTTCGCGGGGCGCTCGACGTGCGCGCTACCACGATCAACGATGAAATGAAAATCGCGGCGGCGCGGGCGCTTGCCGAACTGGCGCGCGAGGATGTGCCCGACGAGGTCGCCGCCGCCTATCAGGGCGTGCGGCCGAAATTCGGGCCGGGCTACATCATCCCGGTTCCATTCGACCCGCGTCTGCTCACTGAAGTGCCGGCGGCAGTGGCAAAGGCGGCGATGGATTCAGGCGTGGCGCGCCAGCCGATCGCCGACATGAACGCGTATAAAGCTCAGCTTTCGGCCCGACGCGACCCGATCGCAGGTACGTTGCAAAGCATTTTCGAGCACGTCCGGCGAACACCGAAACGTGTCGTCTTCGCCGAGGGCGAGTCGGAGCAAATGATCCGCGCGGCGGTGAGCTTCGTCAATCAAAAGCTCGGCACCGCGATTCTGATCGGCCGTGAGGAAGACGTACGCGGCGTCGCTGAACGCAGCGGTATCGAACTTCGTGAGGGCATTGAGATTCACAATGCCCGGCTGTCGCGGCGTAATGTCGACTACGCCGACTATCTCTATGCCAGACTGCAAAGGAACGGCTATTTGTTCCGAGACTGCCAGCGGCTGGTCAATAGTGATCGCAATCATTTCGGCGCCTGTATGGTGGCGCTCGGCGATGCCGACGCCATCGTCTCCGGCATCACCCGCAATTATTCGACGGTACTTGCCGACTATCGCCGGGTTATCGACCCGAGGCCCGGCCACCGCGTGATCGGCCTATCGATGGTGCTGACCCGTGGCCGGACCGTGCTGGTCGCCGACACCGTCGTATACGACAATCCGACGCCGGAGGAGCTTGCCGACATCGCGGTTGAGGCAGCCGGTGTTGCTCGTCGCCTCGGTTACGATCCGCGTGTGGCAATGCTGGCTTATTCAACCTTCGGCCATCCCGAAGGCGAGCGCGCCACGAAGGTGCGTCAGGCGGTGGATATCCTCGATCAACGCCACGTTGCGTTCGAATATGACGGCGAGATGGCCGCCGATGTCGCTCTCAATCCGGATGCGATGGCGGCCTATCCTTTCTGCCGCCTGTCGGGCCCGGCCAATGTTCTCATCATGCCGGCCTACCACTCCGCCGCGATCTCGACGAAAATGTTGCAGGAGCTCGGCGGCTCGACCGTCATCGGGCCGCTCCTCGTCGGTTTCGACAAGCCGGTACAGATCGTCTCTCTGGCGGCCAAGGATACCGACATCGTCAATATGGCGGTCCTGGCGGCGTTCAATCTGGGTGGCTGAACTATTCGACGAGCTTGGCGCAGGTCCCCTCATCGTCAATGTCGCAGGGCACGTAGCGCAGCACCTCGCTGGTCTCACCATCGGTATAAACGATTTGGACGGCGACCTCCTGGGCGCTGCCAAGCGGGAGCGCCAAAAAGGGCAGCTCATCCGCCGGGATTTCATTTGGTCGCTGGGGATCGCAGGCGGAAAGTTCGAAACGCTGATCAAGCGTGTCGGAATTGATCGAATAACGGATCTCCGAAAGCCCGCAGCGATAGACGACAAGATGCGTGAAATAGACCAGCTGCCGTCCGTCGTAATTGCGGAAGGCAAGCCAGTCTGCCGTGGTGATCGGCAGTATCTGTTTTTCCAGTCCGACGAGACCTTGGGCGAAGGCCCCGCCAAGGCCAGAAGCCGATAGCAGGAAGATAAGCAAAAATCTCATCTGGGGCATCCTTTCATCGTGGTGTCACGCGACGAAGCGTCAGGTTAGCCCGTCCGCCCTCAGCAAACCAACCGGCAAGCAGATTCGACGTGTTTTTGTAGATACGGTCGACCCCGTGGAAGGCCAGGCGCGCTTCCCCGCCAAGAACCACGATATCACCTGAGGTTAGCCGCAACGATCGCGTCGGGTCGCTGCGCCTGACGCCGCCAAGGCGGAAGCGGCAGGCATCGCCGAGCGAGATCGAGACAACCGGCGCGGAAAAATCCATCTCGTCGCGATCCTGATGGAGCCCCATGCGGCTTCCTGCCTCGTAGTAATTAACAAGACAGGCTTCGGGTAAATCGGGGTAGCCCGATAGTTGGCGCCAGATATCGAGAATTGCCTCGGGGATCGACGGCCACGCCTTGCCGGTTTCAGGATGGGTTGTCTGATAGCGATAGCCACGATCCTTGTCCGAAACCCAGCCGAGAGGGCCAAGATTGGTCATGCGAACCGAAAACGGCCGGCCGGTTCGCGGCATGGCAGGCACAAAAAATGGGGCAATTGCGACAGCCGATCGCAAGGCGGCGACCAGCCCCTCCTGTCCGCGCCGATCGATATACCCCGGGTGGATTTCGAACCCTTTAGTGGCTGGCGTGGTCATTGGATCAGCTCGAAATTGGAAAGTGGCGCGAGTTCTGGCCGGCTCGTTTCAAGCCCGATCACAACCTGGCGCATATTGCCACCATGCAGACGCGGCTGATGGCGCTAATTAATACGGATTAGGGACCATTGCGTTGGTCCGCATCATTCGGACTATGCAGATAGATTAAACTTGCAGGTGATGCCATCATTTCGGCTGAAATTCTCTTCATCATCGCGCCAAGCCCTTTAAATTCAAAGGTTTAGACGGGGGACACCCATGGAATCGCTTATTCCCGGCCCAATCGCGGCCGCGCTTGATCTTCTGGTTACCCTTTTCGTTTTCATTGTTGGTCTCGGCGTCGCGGCATTGGCTGTCGTGTTCGTTATCGACGTCACACAGAAACGCGACGCGGTTCGCCGCAATTACCCGGTGGTCGGTCGATTTCGCTCGCTGTTCACCAACCTCGGCGAGTTCTTCCGCCAATATTTCTTTGCCATGGACCCGCGAGGAAATGCCCTTTAATCGCGCGGAACGGCAATGGGCCTATCGCGCCGCCAAGGGCGGGGACAATACCATTGCCTTCGGTTCGACCCACAGTCTAAACCCGCCCGGCACGGTGATTTTTGTCAACTGCCCGTTTCCAACCTTGAGTAGCGACCGTGCCGACACCGAACCGATGCTGATCGGCGCAGGCTGCCGCGAACCCTATCTGGCGCGCTCGTTCTTCAACATATCTGGCATGAGTTTCGGCGCTTTATCGAGGCCGGCAGTGCGCGCGCTTTCCAAAGGCGTCGGGCTTGCCGGATGCTGGCTCAATACAGGCGAAGGCGGGCTGTCACCGCATCATCTTGAGGGCGATTGCGATATTGTCTTTCAGATCGGCACCGCCAAATACGGCGTCCGCGATGCGCGGGGCAATATGTCGGACGAACGGCTGAAAACCCTGGCCGACGACCAACGGGTCAAAATGTTCGAGATCAAGCTTTCCCAAGGCGCCAAGCCGGGCAAGGGCGGAATTCTGCCCGGCATCAAGGTGAGCGAGGAAATCGCTACGATCAGGGGAATTCCGCCCGGCAAGGATTCCATATCGCCAAACCGGCATCCCGATATCGGTTCGGTTGTCGATCTCCTCGACCAGATCGCCCACATCCGCGAGGTCACCGGAAAACCGGTCGGGTTCAAATGCGTTATTGGCGCTTTTGGCTGGCTCGACACAATGTTCGAAGAGATCAAGCGGCGCGGATCGCAAAGCGCACCTGACTTTATCACCATAGATTCCGGCGATGGCGGCACGGGCGCCGCGCCGATGCCGCTTATGGACAATGTCGGGCTGCCGATCCGCGAAACCCTGCCGCTCGTCGACGATATCCGCAAACGCCACGGTATGAAGGACCGGGTCCGGCTGATCGCATCAGGGAAGTTCGTCACCCCTTCGGCAGTAGCCGCCGGGCTGTCGGCCGGGGCCGATCTGATCGTCAGCGCCCGCGGCTTCATGTTTGCGCTCGGTTGTATCCAAGCGCTGAAGTGCAACAAGAACACCTGCCCAACCGGTGTCACCACCCACAATCCGCGCCTTCAGCGCGGGCTCAACCCGGCGGACAAGGCGCTCAAGGTTGCCAATTATTGCGCCAATATGCGCAGGGAAGTCGAGATTATCGCTCACTCCTGCGGCGTTGGCGAGCCGCGCCGCCTCAGACGGTTCCATGTCCGAGTCGTCCAGGACGGAGGCAGGTCGGTCCCCCTCAACGAACTCTTTCCAAGCCCCGATTTGGCCGATAACGATCCGGCGGCGGCGATCAGTGCAGCAAATGCCAAGGAGCCGCTTGTTGTCGGCTTGGCCGCTGACTTGGCTGTGCCGGCGCAAAATTGACAGATTTCTAGCGTTGAGGCGCCGGCCGGCGGCGTGGCAACAATTGGCGCCAAAAATTTGCCCAGTATCCGGCCATGGCACCTCACATTGCCGGCAAGAGTCGGTGCCGACAATTGCCCTATCGACCGGGATCGCCGATAGGCGTCATATTCCAAGGCTTGCGGCCGATTTCCCTCCTTCTTATATACGCTGCGAAACGGTGCGCTGCGGGCCTAGTCTCGACAAGCGGTACAAAACACATCAGGGGACCGGCCGGGGGCCAAATTGGACCCGCCCGGTCTGCCGAAAGGAGAATTGAATATGGCAAAGGTGATCGGCATCGATCTTGGCACGACCAATTCGTGCGTCGCGGTTATGGACGGCAAATCGGCAAAGGTTATTGAAAATTCAGAAGGCGGACGCACAACGCCGTCGATTGTCGCATTCAGCAGCGATGGCGAGCGCCTCGTCGGCCAGCCGGCCAAACGCCAGGCGGTGACCAATCCGGAGCGTACCGTCTTTGCGGTCAAGCGCTTGATCGGACGGCGCTACAACGATCCGATGGTCGAGAAGGACAAGGACCTCGTCCCTTACGAGATCGTCAAGGCGGAGAATGGCGACGCCTGGGTCAAAGTCGACGACGAGAAACACTCGCCATCGCAGATTTCAGCTTTCATCCTGCAAAAGATGAAAGAGACCGCCGAATCCTTTCTTGGTCATTCTGTCGAGCAGGCGGTTATCACCGTCCCGGCCTATTTCAATGATGCCCAGCGACAGGCGACCAAGGACGCGGGAAAGATTGCCGGGCTTGAAGTTCTGCGTATCATCAACGAGCCGACAGCGGCCGCCCTTGCTTATGGCCTCGACAAGAAGGACGGCAAGACGATAGCCGTCTACGACCTCGGCGGCGGCACATTCGACATATCAATTCTCGAGATTGGCGACGGCGTCTTCGAAGTGAAGTCGACGAATGGCGATACTTTCCTCGGCGGCGAGGATTTCGACATGCGTCTGGTCAACTATCTTGCCGACGAGTTCAAAAAAGAGCAGGGCATCGATCTGCGGAGCGACAAGCTCGCCTTGCAGAGGCTTAAGGAGGGTGCCGAGAAAGCCAAGATCGAACTTTCTTCGGCAACTCAGACAGAAATCAATCTGCCCTTCATTACCGCCGACAAATCCGGTCCGAAGCATCTGACCATGAAGCTGACGCGCGCCAAATTCGAGGCATTGGTCGACGATCTCGTACAAAAGACGGTCGGCCCGTGTAAGGCAGCCTTGAAGGATGCCGGTCTGTCGGCCGGTGAAATCGAGGAAGTCGTCCTTGTCGGCGGCATGACGCGCATGCCCAAGGTTCAGGAAGTCGTCAAAAACTTCTTTGGCAAGGAGCCGCATAAGGGGGTTAACCCCGACGAAGTAGTCGCCAGCGGCGCCGCCATCCAGGCCGGCGTTCTCCAGGGCGATGTCAAGGACGTTCTTCTCCTCGATGTCACGCCATTATCGCTGGGAATCGAAACCCTCGGTGGCGTCTTTACCCGGTTGATCGACCGCAACACGACCATCCCGACCAAGAAGAGCCAGGTCTTTTCGACCGCCGAAGACGCTCAGAACGCGGTTACCATTCGCGTTTTCCAAGGCGAACGCGAGATGGCGGCGGACAACAAGGTCCTTGGCCAGTTCGACCTTGTCGGCATTCCTCCGGCCCCACGCGGCGTGCCGCAGATCGAAGTCGCCTTCGACATCGACGCCAACGGCATTGTCAATGTTCAAGCCAAGGACAAGGGCACCGGCAAGGAGCAGCAAATCCGCATCCAGGCATCCGGTGGCCTTTCCGAAGCCGATATCGACAAAATGGTCAAGGACGCGGAGGCTAACGCCGCCGAAGATAAAGTGCGCCGCGCCTTGGTCGAAGCCAAGAACCAGGGCGAGGGGCTGATTCACTCGACCGAAAAGTCGCTCGCCGATTATGGCGACAAGGTCTCCGAGGCCGACAAATCGGCTATCGAGGCCGCGGTGGCTTCGCTCAAGGAAGCGCTTGAGGGGGAGGACGCCGAGGCGATCACGACGCGGGCCACCGAGCTTGCCCAAGCAGGAATGAAGCTTGGCGAGGCTATGTATCAAGAGAGTCAGGCGGCTGGCGAAAACGGTGACGGCGACGGCGACAGTGCCACCGGCGAGGACAAGAACGAAGACGTTGTCGACGTCGATTTCGAAGAAGTTGACGACGACGATCAGAAAAAGTCCGCATAGATTAACTTGAACGCCCGGGCCGCATGTTGATTGCCCGGGCGTAACTTATTTCGGTCGTCCGTCCTCGAATTGCAGATTTTGACGGGATCTGTGACCGCGAGGCAGCAGGCCGATGGAATGGCATACGGGTTCGGGCGATGTCGAAAGCTGATTTCTACGAAGTTTTGAAAGTGTCGCGCGATGCCGACGAGAAGGTAGTGAAAACCGCCTTCCGTAAGCTTGCGATGGAGTTTCACCCGGACCGCAACCCCGGCGACGACAATGCCGAGGTCAAGTTTAAGGAAGTCAACGCCGCCTATGAGTGCCTGAAGGACCCTCAAAAGCGAGCCGCTTACGACCGATTCGGGCATGCCGCGTTCGAAAATGGCGGCGGCCAGGGGGGCGCCGGCTTCGGTGGCGATTTCACCGGATCGATGTCGGATGTTTTCGACAATATTTTCGGCGATTTCATGGGCGGCGGCCGGCGCGGTAACCCCCGCTCGGGCCGCGAGCGTGGCGCCGATTTCCGTTACAATATGGAGATCGGTCTCGAGGAAGCTTTTGTCGGCAAGACCGCCGAGATTGAGGTCCCTACCAAGGTTGTGTGCGGCACCTGCACGGGGACTGGCGCCAAGCCGGGCTCTTCGCCGAAGGCCTGCGGCACTTGCGATGGCATCGGGCGTGTACGCGCCGCCCAGGGCTTCTTTTCGATCGAACGAACCTGCCCAACCTGTCACGGCCGCGGCGAAGTAATCGCCGACCCGTGCCCGGAATGTGACGGTGGCGGCCGCTCGACCGAGAATCGCACGCTCAGCGTCAATATTCCCGCGGGGATCGAGGATGGGACCCGCATCAGGCTTGCAAGCGAAGGCGAGGCAGGTTTGCGGGGCGGCCCTTCCGGCGACCTCTACATCTTCCTTTCAATCAAAGCACACGAGTTTTTTCAGCGCGACGGCGCCGACATCTTTTGCCGTGTGCCGATCTCAATGACGACGGCCGCCCTTGGCGGTGAATTCCAGGTCCCGACGATCGATGGCGGCAAGACCAAGGTGAAGGTCCCCGAGGGCGTCCAGACCGGCAAGCAATTCCGCCTCAAGGGCAAAGGAATGCCGGTGCTGCGCTCGACCCGCGTCGGCGAGATGTACATCCAGGTCGAAGTCGAGACACCGCGAAGCCTGAACCGCAAGCAACGCGAGATTCTTGAGGAGTTCGAAAAAGCATCTTCGCCGGACAACAATCCAGAATCGGTGGGATTCTTTACACGCGTCCGTGATTTTCTCGACAATTTCGGGGCTTGAGCGTGGCGCCGCAGAATGGTTCGGCCGCTGTTTCGAAGCGATTCTTCGACAGGTTCGCTTTCCTGAAGAGCCTCGGCGACAGCCCGCGTCTGACTGGGGCGATCGCGCCGTCGGGCACGGCGTTGTCGCGACTGATGGCGAGCTTTGTCGATTGCGATGGATCGCGTCCCGTCCTCGAGCTGGGTCCGGGTACGGGCGTGGTTACCACGGCACTAATCGAGCGCGGCCTGGCGCCCGAAAGAATCGTCGCTATCGAGTTCAATCCCGAATTTTGCGCGCTGCTCCGCGACCGCTTTCCTGGCGTGGCAATTGTGCGCGGCGACGCCTACGATCTTGCCGCAACGCTGCCGGTGGACAAGTCCGGCCCGTTTTCGGCGGTGATCTCAGGTCTGCCGCTCCTGATGCGACCGCCGGATGATCGCGGAGCCCTCATCGAACAGGTGCTTGACCGGATTGTCCCCGGTGGCCCGCTTATTCAATTCTCCTATTCGTTGATTGCGCCGGTGAAACCCGTTGCCGGCCGATTCACGGTCGAGCGATCAAAATGGGTGATCATGAATCTTCCGCCGGCGCGTGTCTGGGTCTATCGCAGAACCAAATAGGACCGACGCCGTGTTGCCGCCAAGAACCCCGGGACAGGAGTGAGCATGTCTTCCACGAGAATTCTGGTGTTCGCCGGCTCGATCCGCACCAGCGCCTTCAGCGGCAAGCTCACCGCCGCCGCCGCCAAGGAACTGGCGCTCAACGATGCCGATGTGACGATAATTTCGCTCATCGACTATCCGCTTCCGGTCTATGACGGCGAGTTTGAGAACGACAAGGGCGTTCCACAGAGCGCCATGCAGCTGGCGCGTCAGATTGCCGCCCATCAAGGCGTCTTCATTGCAACGCCCGAATACAACAATTCCTTGCCGCCGCTCCTGACCAACACGATCGCCTGGATAAGCCGCATCAAGCGTGACGAAATTGATTTTCGGGGCCGGGTCTATGGCCTTGGCTCGACAGCGCCCGGCCCTGTCGGCGGCGCCCGCGCGCTTATCGATCTTCGTAAGATCGCCATTGCCGGCATGGGCGCTATTGTCATTCCCGAAAAGATTGAGGTTCCACTCGCCGGCGAGGCCTTTGACGAATCCGGCAATCTTGCTGCCGAGGAACCGGCGAATAGTCTAAAATCCCTGTGCAAAAATCTCGTCGAAATAGCCGGCCGGCTGGCGGACTAGGGCATCTTTCGCCGCCTGAAATATTAGCGGGAGGGCTCGTCGAATTTTGTGTTGTCTGCGGATGAACCCTGATTGATGGCGCGGGCTTAGTATTGTGGACTGCAGCCACCGACGCCCTTGACCCGAATCACGGCTTTCCGCGAAATAGGCCCATGACATTGCTCGAACCCCGCGACCGACTGATTGTCGGCCTCGACGTGCCGACACTGGCCGAGGCGCAAGCCATGGTCACCCGGCTCGGCGATACCGTATCTTTTTACAAAATCGGCCTGCAATTGGTTTTCGCCGGTGGCCTGGCATTCGCCGAAGACCTGGCAAACTCCGGTAAAAAAGTCTTTCTCGACGTCAAGCTTCTCGACATTGACAACACGGTTTCCGGCGCCGTTAAGAACATCGCGCGGATCGGCATGAGTTACGTCACCATCCACGCCTATCCGAAAGCCATGCGCGCCGCGATCCGGGCGCGGGGCGATTCGCCGCTTGGTCTCCTAGGCGTCACCGTATTGACCTCGATGGACGATTCCGATCTCGCCATGGCCGGCTATTCGGGAAAGGTCGATGAGCTGGTTATCCGGCGGGCGATCGATGCGCGCGACGCCGGTATGGACGGTATCGTCTGTTCGCCGATCGAAGTCGGCAAAGTCCGGGCCGCAGTCGGCCCAAAAATAACGCTGATCACACCGGGAATAAGGCCGGCCGGCGGGGACGTCGGCGATCAGAAGCGAGTGACGACGCCAGCCGATGCGATCCGCGCAGGCGCCGATCATTTGGTTGTCGCGCGCCCGATCATTCACGCACCCGATCCAAAGGCGGCGGCTGAGGCGATACAGACCGAGATTGCTTCCGCTCTCACTCAATAACGAAAAGGCTAGAGAAATGGCAAAAGGCTATTGGATCGCGCGCCTCGATGTCACCGATCAGGACAAATACGACGCCTATCGACTTCTGAACGGTGCCGCTTTCAAAAAGTATGGTGCTCGGTTTTTAGTTCGCGGCGGTGAATTCGAGCTTCGGGAGGGGGCGGCGCGCAGCCGCAATGTCGTCATTGAATTTCCGTCGTTTCAAGCGGCGCGCGAGTGCTACGATTCGCCGGAATACCGAGAGGCAAAAGCAGCGCGCGAGAATGCCGCCGACATCGATGCGATTATTATAGAGGGCTATGACGGTCCTCAACCGTAAGCGGTTCCAGCCGCTCGTCAGGCCTGCTATAGAGCCGCCATGAGCGAAATGGGATTGATCGTCGTCGGCGCCGCCGGCCGTATGGGGCGCACGCTTGTTCGGGTCATCGCCGAGAGCGAGGGCACCCGGCTCGTCGGCGCCATCGAGCAGGCTGGATCACCTGAAATTGGAAAGGATTCTGGGTTCCTCGCAGGGCTTGGTGCCAACGGCGTCGAGATTACCGACGATCCACTGCCGCTATTTGCCAAGTCTGACGGGGTCCTCGACTTCACCACCCCGGCGGCAACCATTGCCTTTGCCGAGCTCGCCGCGCAGGCCCGCATCGTCCACATTATCGGCACCACGGGAATTTCGCCTGAAGACAATAAGAAGATTGAGGCGGCTGCACGCCATGCGGTCGTGATCAAATCCGGCAATATGAGCCTTGGGGTCAACCTCCTCGCAGCTCTGGTGCGTCAAGCGGCGAAGTCGCTCGACGCCGATTTCGACATCGAAATTCTCGAAATGCATCACCACCACAAAGTCGACGCACCATCGGGCACGGCACTCCTGCTTGGCGCCGCCGCCGCCGCCGGACGCGGTATCGATCTCGACCAGCATTCAGTCAGAAGCCGCGACGGGCACACCGGCGCGCGCCAGCGCGGCGATATCGGATTTGCAACACTGCGCGGCGGCTCGGTCGTCGGCGAGCATAGTGTGCTTCTTGCCGGTGAAGGCGAGACCATCGAGCTTGGCCACAGGGCAACCGACCGCGCTATCTTCGCCCGCGGTGGGGTTAAAGCAGCGCTTTGGGGTCGGGATAAGAAGCCGGGCCTTTACTCGATGACAGACGTGCTCGGACTATCGAAGGATTAGACATAAAAATGGATCGCTTGCTTGTGCTCGTCCGCCATGGTGAGAGCGAATGGAACAAGAAAAACCTTTTCACCGGCTGGCGCGATGTCGAATTGTCGGAAAGAGGAATCATTGAAGCGCGCGCCGCCGGCCAAAGGCTGAAAGCAGAGAAATTTTCTTTCGGCATCGCCTTCACCTCGGCGCTGAAGCGCGCCCAGAATACACTCGATCTGATGCTCGACGAGCTCGGCCAAGAATCGCTGCCGATCGAGCGCGACCAAGCGCTGAACGAGCGCGACTATGGCGATCTCGCCGGCCTCAACAAGGACGACGCCCGCGCCAAATGGGGCGAGGAACAGGTTCATATCTGGCGCCGGTCATATTCGACACAACCCCCCGGCGGCGAGTCGCTGCGCGACACTGGCGCCCGCGTCTGGCCGTATTATTTCCATCATATCCAGCCGCATGTCATGCGCGGCGAAGGGGTACTGATTTCCGCCCATGGCAATTCGCTGCGCGCCATGATCATGGTGCTCGAGGGACTTTCCGGCGAGGAAATCGTCAAGCGTGAAGTCGAAACCGGTGTGCCGATACTCTACCGGCTGAATGCCGACACGACGATAGCCGAGAAGCGAGTGCTCGACGGCTGAACGAATGATCGGGCTGTTGCGGATACCGCTATGCCGCACTCGTAATGCCTGCTTCCCAACCGAGAATGGCGCGTTTGCGCGTCAGGCCCCAGTGGTAGCCGCGCAGGTCGCCGCCCTTGCCCAGCACGCGATGGCACGGGACGACGAAAGAGATCGGGTTTTTACCAACCGCCGCCCCGACCGCGCGCGCCGCGCCCGGCTTGCCGATATGCGCGGCAATGTCGGAATAGGTGGTCGCCTTGCCGATCGGCAGTTTTAGCAGCGTCTCCCACACGCGGATTTCGAAATCCGACCCGATCATGACGACGCGCAGGGGTTGCTCCTCCCGCCAGGTGTTCCTGTCGAAGGCGCGATGCGCATAAGAGGCGGTCCCTGACTTATCCTCGATATAGTTTGCGCGCGGCCAACGTGCCTGCATGTCGTCAAACGCCGATTGCTCGGCGCCAGGATCGGCGAACGCCAAACCGGCCAGACCCCGCTCGGTTGCCATGACGAGAGCAGCGCCGAAAGGCGAGGTATGGAAGGCCCAGCGAATGGTGATGCCCTCGCCGCGCGCCTTATAGGCACCAGGCGTCATCGCTTCATGGGAAACGAACAGATCGTGCAGCCGGCCCGGCCCCGACAGCCCGACCTCATAGGTCGCGTCGAGAACCGACGCCGAATCTGCGAGGAGCGCGCGCGCGTGATCGAGCGTCAGTGCCTGGACAAAGGCCTTCGGCGACAGGCCCGCCCAGCGCGTGAATAGACGCTGCAGAGAAAGCGGCCCCATGCCGACAATTCCGGCAATCTCTTCGAGCGATGGCTGATAGCGCCAATTCCGCGAGAGGTATTCGATCGCGCTGCGAACCACGGTGTAGTCGGAACGCGGCGATGTTCTGCTTCGATCATTTTCCACGGCGACAATCGCTTCTGAGAGGAGCATGGTAACCTCGGCCAGCTTATTAACACGCCGATCTAAACAGATGCGCCGCCAGCCGCCACCCGATTCTTGCAACCCTCAGCCCGGAACCGGCGGCAACAGACGCGCCGCGAAAACTGGCGCATGGTTCAGCCGAGAAATGGCGTTGCCACTTGTCATCCCTCAACAGTATAGAGGGGGGCAAGCCGTATCCATCGGGCATGGCGATCCGCCCCTTCGCTTTTTGAACCGATTTCAGTGATTGTAAGACAAGATTCGTCAGGGCTGTCCATGTCGATATCCTCACCACGGCGCAAAGTCGGCGCTGATATGGCAAAGGCATCGAAGCGTGCCCGCCGGCCCGCGAAGCGGCTTTTGTCGAAATCAGCGGTCGAGGAAATCTTTCGGCGATTTGCCGACAAGGATCCAGAACCGAAGGGCGAGTTAAACTACACCAACCCGTTCACACTTCTTGTCGCGGTGGTGCTGTCAGCACAGGCAACCGACATCGGCGTCAACAAGGCGACCCACGCGCTATTTGCTTTGGCCGACACGCCCGAAGAGATGGCGGCGCTTGGCGAGGAGCGTGTCGCTGACTTGATCCGCACGATCGGGCTTTACCGCAACAAAGCGAAGAACGTCGTTGCGCTTTCGAGAAAGCTCATCGACGAGCATGACAGCGAAGTGCCGCGTTCGCGCGAGGCGCTGGAGGCGCTTCCCGGCGTCGGACGAAAGACCGCCAATGTCGTCCTCAACATGGCCTTCGGCGAACCGACAATTGCCGTCGACACGCATCTCTTCCGGGTTGCCAATCGCACCGGGCTGGCTCGTGGAAAAACGCCGCTGGCGATCGAGAATGGACTTGAGAAGATCATTCCCCAGCGCTACCGCCACCATGCTCACCACTGGCTAATCCTGCATGGACGTTATATCTGCAAGGCGAGAAAGCCCGACTGTCCCGCCTGCCCGATTGCCGATATTTGTCTGGATCCCGAAAAGACCATTTGAATCCTGTGCGGACGGTAAGGTCCTTCCGCCGCTGCCAAATCCTCCACAAAAACAAGAGAATAGAATGCCGGAAACTCAATACGATGTACTCAACATCGGCAATGCCATCTTCGACATCATGGCCTATGCCGACGACGATTTGCTGGTCGGTCAGAACCTGGTCAAGGGCTCGATGCGCCTGATCGACGCCGGGGAAGCCGACCGGCTTTACGACCTGATGGGCCCGGCGATCGAAACGTCCGGCGGTTGCGCCGGCAACACGGCGGCGGGTATTGCCTCTTTCGGCGGAAACGCCGCGTTTATCGGCAAGGTTGCCGAGGATCAGTTCGGTACGCTTTACCGCCACGATATGCGCGCAATCGGAGTCGATTTCGATACTTCACCGCTGATTGGTGGCGCCCCGACCGCCCGATCGATGATCCTGGTCACGCCCGATGGCGAGCGGACAATGAACACCTATCTCGGTGCATGCCAGGAACTGACAAATGCCGATATAGACGTGAAGACCGTTGAGGCGGCGGCGATTACCTATCTCGAAGGCTATCTATGGGATCCACCGCAGGCCAAGGACGCCTTCCGGCGCGCCGCCGAGATTGCCCATAACGCCGGCCGCCTGGTCTCTCTGACGCTCTCCGACTCGTTTTGCGTGGATCGTTTCCGCGATGAGTTTCTCCACCTTATTCGCAACGGAACGATCGATATTTTACTCGCCAACGAGTCCGAAGTGCGTTCGCTATACCAATCCTCGGACTTTGAAACCGGGGTGAAAGCCCTGCAGCGCGACTGCCGAATCGCGGCTGTTACCATGGGTGCCGAGGGCGCGATGGTCGTCACAAAATCGGGATTGGAGAAAGTCTCGGCGGCACCAGTCGAAACCGTCGTCGATACCACAGGGGCTGGCGATCTTTTCGCCTCCGGGTTCTTGTTCGGTCTCGCACGCGATATGCCCCTAAGCGACGCCGCCCGGCTGGGAACTCTGGCTGCTTCTGAAGTAATCGGCCATATCGGGCCTCGGCCAGCGGCATCGCTCGCCGAAATTGCCGGTCAGGTGGGTTTCAAATTGTAGGGGAGTTTACCCAAACAATGCCCGGACGGCTCAGGCCTCGGCTTGCGGCTCGCTGGCGCCCATTTGCGCCACGCGCTGGCGGTAGAGCTGGATGAAATCGATCGGATCGATCAAAAGTGGTGGAAATCCACCATTGCGACTGGCGTCAGCAATAATCTGTCGGGCAAAGGGAAAGAGAAGCCGGGGGCATTCGATCATGGCAATCGGAGTGACGTTCTCGGCGGGAATGTTGGTGAGCCGAAACAGACCGCCATAGACGAGCTCGATGGCAAAAATTACCGTCTCGCCGTCCTTCGCATTGGCTTCGATCCTAAGCTCGACTTCCAATTCGCCGTCTTGGACCGCCTTCGACTGGACATTTACTCCGATAGAAATCGTCGGAGCTGCTGCCCGGGCCCGTACGGAATCGGGAGCGGCGGGGTTTTCGAAGGACAGATCCTTCACATATTGGGTGATTATTCCGAAGCTCTGTTGGCCCGCAGCCTCGGCTGGGGCTCCGTCATTGCCGTTTTCGGCCATTGCCATGGATACTCGCCCTTTCGACTTGCGAGCCTCGTCAGGCTCCTTTTGCTAATCGCGGCTGGCTAACATGGTGGGCTAGGCGTTACAAGGTAGGGTGGACAGCCGATATTGCAGCTATTGAGCCAAGCGGACTCGCAAGTTCCCTTGACGTTGCCTAGATAGGAAAAGGATATGGAAGACAATCGATTTCCGATGGTTTTTCGTGCAAACTATCCTCATAGGGGACAAGGCACTAAAGAATGAACGGCATTTTCGACATATCTTCGGTTATCTTCCTGGTTCTGGCGGTCGTCGTATTCTTTCGCCTGCGCAGTGTTTTGGGGCGTCGAACCGGCAATGAGCGGCCGCCGTTCGATCCTTATTCACAGAGCGAAATCCCTAAGACAAATGCTGGCGAAGACAATGTGATCACTTTGCCGGGGCACGCACCAGAACATGAGGATGCCGCATCCAATACCGAGGCGGCGGCGGAAGAGCGGGTAAAAGCCGGGGCACCGGCCGGTTCGGAACTGAGTGCCGCGCTGGTTGCGATCGCCAATTCGGATGCTTCGTTCAACGTAGAAGAATTCCTGGCCGGCGCCACCGCAGCCTATGAGGCTATCGTCACTGCCTATGCCGAGGGCGAGCGCGGGACGCTCAAGCAGCTCCTGTCTCGCGAGGTCTATGACGGTTTCGTGCCGGCGATTGGCGAGCGCGAGTCGCGCGGGGAGGTGATGGAGTTCAAATTCGTTGGGATCGACAAGGCCGAAATCAAGGAAGCGGCGCTAAAAGGCGGAACTGAACAGGTCACCGTGAGATTCCAGTCCAAGTTAATCTCCACCACCTATGACGATAGCGGCAACGTAATCGACGGCGACCCGGTTCACGTCAGCGATGTTACCGACATCTGGACGTTCGTCCGCGACATTTCCTCGCGCGACCCGAACTGGAAATTGGTCGCTACCGAATCGGTTGAATAGGCCGCTCGGCCTTGTCACCGGTTCGGATGGAGGCCCGAGACTTTTCTGCCCTTGATGGCTGGGATGGCGACGACCACCAAGCGGCCTTTAGCGCATTTCGGCTTAGCGCCTCGGTACTGCCGGACCATCCTCCGAAAGCCCGCGGTCTCGGTGTCGATGTTGCACGGCTCACCACAAATCTTGCCAGCGCCAGCGCGTTACCTGCCGACTTATCCGCAAAGCAGGCACGCGCCTTCTTCGAGGCTGAATTCACACCATTTGAAATTCTGCCAAACACCGGCACCGGATTCTACACGGGCTATTACGAGCCGGTCGTGGCGGGGTCGCGGATCAGGACGAAACGTTTTGCGACACCGCTTTATCGTGCCCCCGATGATCTCGTCGAGTTCGATCCCGCTGCACCACCAGCAAATATCGACCCGGCACTGCGATTCGCGCGGAGGGACAAAGATACCCTCACGCCCTATTTCAACCGGGCGCAGATCGAAGCCGGGGCGCTCGCTGGGCGCGGTCTTGAGTTGGTTTTCCTTGCCGACCCGGTCGACGCCTTCTTCATCCATATTCAGGGCTCTGCCCGGATCGATCTGTCCGACGGGGATACGATGCGGGTTACCTATGCGGCAAAGTCCGGTCATCCCTATACGCCGATCGGTGCCGTGCTGATCGAAATGGGCGAACTGGAAAAGGGAAAGGCAACGATGGCGACGATCCGCGCCTGGCTCGCCGCCAATCCGGATAAGGCCGGCCCTATCATGGCGCGGAACCGTTCCTTTATTTTCTTTCGCGAGGCGCCCGTCGACGATCCCCAACTTGGCCCGATCGCCGCCGCCAAGGTGCCGCTAACAGCGGAGCGAAGTTTAGCCGTCGACCGCCTTGTCCATTCCTTCCATACCCCGATCTGGGTCGAGACGACCCTGCCAGACGGAGAGGCTTTCCGCCGGCTGATGATTGCCCAGGACACCGGTTCGGCGATCGTCGGCCCGGCCCGCGGCGACATTTTTTTTGGCTCTGGCGACCTTGCCGGTGCACGCGCCGGAGCGATGGCCCGTCAAGGACGGTTCATCATACTCCTGTCGCGCACAAATGTGCCGCCTGGAGGATCGGGGCGGTGAGAAAACCCGGCCGAAAGCAGCGCCCGTCGGCGGAGGATCGCGCGCTGTGGGAAACCGTCTCCAAGGACATTGCGCCGCTCAAGCGTCGGCCAAAATCTTCCGTAGCGCCCACCGAGCCGCCGCCGACAGTGCCGAAATCGACCACTGGGTCAAAAGCAAATGCGGCGCAGCCGGTCACGCCCTCTCGTCGTCCAAATCCACCCGATCCGCCCCGGCTGGCGCCGCTCGACCGGCGCACGCGCACACGCATTGCCAAGGGTGCGGTGGCGATCGACGGGCGTATCGATCTTCATGGCCTCACTCAAGCCTCGGCGCATCAGCGGCTCCGCCGATTTCTGGAAGAATCCCAAGCGGCTGGAGCGAAACTCGTTCTGGTTATCACCGGTAAAGGTCGTCAAGACGAAACGCGGCCGATGGGTGAAGAGCGTGGCGTCCTCAGGCGATCAGTGCCGAGCTGGCTCGGGTCTGCGGAGCTCAGAGGGTATATCATCGGATATGAAGCCGCCGGCCGCACTCATGGCGGCGAGGGTGCGCTTTATGTGAGAATCAGAAGCCGGCGAAAAGCTGGTTAGAGCAGCTGGCGCAATTCGTTGACACGATCATTGGCCAGCCAACCGTAAAAATTTTCTTCCGGATACACGATCCCCTGGCCTTTTTGCTTGCGCTTGTCGTTCTCTGCACGCAGTTTCCGCGCCCGTGTCGCGGAATCGCCGAGATTGTATAGCGTCGCGGTGACGCCGGGATTCTTCGAAATATCGAAATTGGCGATGCTGCGATAAAGATCAATCGAAATTCGGATATGTGCCGCCATGTAGTGAATCGTCTTATCGGGGTCCATGACCGCCTGATAGACCTCATTCGCCCGATTTATATCGAGCAGCGGCAGTCCACTTTTCTTATGAACGAAATCATTGACCATAAGCACGGCGAAAGGGCTCATCTGGCCGAGGCCAAAGGTCAGCCCGGCAATTCCAGGCTTGAAAAAGATGCGCTGAATGCGTTCGTTTCTGAAACTCTTGCCGTCAACCCGTTTGCCTTGAAACTTCGTTTTCCAGATCACCGACCGACAATCCCAGACCTCATAGCTGGTTTGGTGTCGCAAACAGCGCTCAAACTGCGGGCGCTTGAAAAATTTATCCGCGGTTTCCCGCTTGTAGGAAAACGACATATCCAAATCGACATAGAGCGCCGCCTTGACATAATAGCCCTGCAGACTGTCAAGACCGTCGACATTGTAGGTGTGTTCGCCGACGATCGCGCCGATCATGTGGATAGGGTCGATACCGTAAATAGACGAGACTTTTTTGATTTTGCCAATCAGGTTTCTATCCCGCTGCAGCATTCCGTATATCTGTCGGTATTTTGCCTCGTAGGGCGCTCTTGAAATAAACGCCGTCCAAAGTTTCGAAAGGCCAGGGGTTCTCGGCCGCTTATCGTTGCGGTTGCCGGGCGGAACCGTGATTACCTCAGCGGCGACTACCGGCGGCAGGGCCAAGCCGATAAATACCGTCACCATAAATATACTTAGTGTTTTCAGTAATCTATGCATTGCGCCCATCGCGACATGCTCACCGGGCAAGACGCTCGGTCAAGCGGGATTCGTCGACGAAAGCAAAGACTGTTCATTGCTGCTCGCCGACCCTTCGCCAGGAGTATGCGGCGATAGCAAATACTTGGCAACTTGACCGGCGGGGAAATGCGCTTCCGGTCATCACGACGCTACAGAATAAAGCGCGACAGGTCGGTATTGCGGGCAAGATCGCCGATGTGATCCTCAACATATTTGGCATCGACGACCACCGTATCGCCAGCGCGATCGGAGGCGGCGAAGCTGATCTCGTCGAGAATACGCTCCATTACCGTCTGCAGCCGGCGGGCGCCGATATTCTCCACGCTATCGTTGATCGCGACGGCAATCGTTGAAATGGCATCGATGGCGTCATCGGTGATTTCCAACGTCACCTCTTCGGTCTTCATCAGCGCCACATATTGCTTGGTCAAGCACGCCTCGGTCTCGGTGAGGATTCTGCGGAAATCCTCCTTGGTGAGCGGCCGAAGTTCAACCCGGATCGGCAACCGGCCCTGAAGTTCGGGCAACAGGTCCGACGGTTTAGCGACATGAAATGCGCCCGAGGCGATGAACAGAATATGGTCGGTCTTGACGGCGCCGTGCTTGGTGGAAACCGTTGTCCCCTCGATGAGCGGCAGGAGGTCGCGCTGGACACCCTCGCGGCTAACATCGCCACCGACACGACCCTCGCGGGCGCAGATCTTGTCGAGTTCGTCGAGAAAGACAATTCCGTCATTCTCAACCGAAGCGATCGCGTCCTGAACAATGTGGTCGTCGTCAAGAAGCCGGTCGGATTCCTCGTTGATCAGAATTTCGTATGAGTCCTTGACCGTAACCCGGCGTGGTTTCGTGCGATTGCCGAACGCCTTGCCGAACATCTCGCCAATATTCATGACGCCAACGCTGGCGCCGGGCATTCCCGGAATATCGAATTGCGGCATGCCGCTGCCGGCGTCGCGGACCTCGATCTCAATCTCCTTGTCGTCGATCTGGCCTTCGCGGAGTTTTTTCCTGAACGACTCGCGCGTCGCCGGGCTCGCCGATTCACCAACAAGGGCGGTCAGGACGCGTTCTTCGGCAGCGATCTCCGCCTTTGCGGTGACTTCTTTTCGTTTTCTCTCGCGGACAATACCGATACCGATTTCGACTAAGTCGCGAATGATCTGCTCGACGTCGCGACCGACATAGCCAACTTCGGTGAATTTGGTCGCCTCGATTTTCAAGAAGGGCGCGCCGGCAAGCCTAGCCAATCGTCTTGAGATTTCTGTCTTGCCAACGCCGGTCGGTCCGATCATCAGGATGTTCTTCGGCAGAACCTCCTCACGCATGGATCCCGTCAGCTGCTGACGGCGCCAGCGGTTGCGTAGCGCGATAGCGACGGAGCGCTTGGCCTCGCCCTGGCCGATAATGTAGCGGTCGAGTTCGGAAACGATTTCGCGGGGAGAAAAATTTGTCATGATCTCGGTCGGTTCAACTCATGTGTCGGAATCGAGCGCTTCAAGCGTCACGCTGGTGTTGGTGTAAATACATATGTCGGCAGCAATCGCCATGGCCTTGCGGGCAATTTCCTCGGCCGACAGATCCGTGTCGGCCAGCGCGCGCGCCGCGGCGTATGCATAATTGCCTCCCGAACCGATGCCGGCGAGGCCGTATTCGGGTTCAAGTACGTCGCCAGTGCCGGTCAGGACAAGGCTGGTCGATTTGTCGGCGACAAGCATCATGGCTTCCAGACGACGCAGATAGCGATCCGTCCGCCAATCCTTGGCAAGCTCGACACAGGCGCGCGTCAGCTGCGCCGGATATTGTTCGAGCTTTGCTTCGAGACGCTCGAAAAGCGTGAAGGCGTCGGCAGTTGCCCCGGCAAAACCACCGATTACACCGCTCGTCCCGAGAGGGCGCACCTTTTTGGCATTGTGCTTGATGACGGTCTGGCCGACGGAAACCTGACCATCGCCGGCGATGACGACCTGGCCGCCCTTGCGTACGGTCAAAATTGTGGTGCCGTGCCAGGGGATAGTCGCGGATTGGGACATAGAGACAATCTTTCTTCTAGCAAACCTGCTCGGTCAGGCGGCCCTCGATCGGCTGCCATCAGCCGCCGCGCGACAATCGCCGGTGTCTTATGTAGGCATTGGCGAGCCCTTGGCAAATCGCGGGCGGCAATCCACAACAAACGCTCGTAAAACCCTACCCTCTATTGTGGCAATCGCCGGCCACCCCTGATAAAAGGCGCCCGTGAAAGGATCGCCGCCATGCGCCGCGCCACCGTCAAGCGTAAAACCAATGAAACCGACATTTCGCTGACTGTCGATCTCGATGGCACCGGCAAGGCCAATATTGCCACCGGTATCGGTTTCTTCGATCATATGATCGAGCAGGTGGCGCGCCACGGCCTGATCGATATTACTGTCAATGCCAAGGGCGATCTGCACATCGACCAGCATCACACGGTCGAGGATGTCGGGATCGCGCTCGGCACCGCGTTGCGCCAGGCACTTGGCGACCTCAAAGGCATTACCCGCTACGCCGACGTTCATTTGCCGATGGACGAAGCCTTGACGCGTTGCGCGATCGACATTTCCGGCCGTCCTTTCCTGGTCTGGAAGGTCGCCTTTACGCGTGGGAAAATCGGCGGCTTCGATAGCGAGCTACTCCGGGAGTTCTTTCACGCCCTTGCCCAGAACGCGCAGATCACGCTTCACGTCGAAACGCTGTATGGCCGCAACAACCATCACATTGCCGAAAGCTGTTTCAAGGCTTTGGCGCGGGCGTTACGCGCAGCGATCGCCATCGATCCGCGCCAAAAGGGCCGCGTACCCTCGACCAAGGGCAGCCTTGCCGGATAAACCCTGCGGATGACGATTTACACAGTTCTCGCGCCGCCCACCAAAACTGGCCCGGCCGGACCGGACCCGGATGGGTTTGTCTTCGTCAAGGAAGGTTTCTGCTGGCCAGCCTTGTATATGACGACGCTATGGCTTGTATGGCGTCGAATATGGTGGGGCCTACTGGGCTATCTCGTCGCCGTTGTAGTGATCATTTCGCTGATTCAATGGATGGATGGCACAATTGTCTGGTTGATCCATCTCCTATTCGGTTGCCTGATCGCGCTTGAGGCTAATAATCTTCGGCGCTGGACGCTGGAGCGGCGCGGCTATCGTCTCATTGGCGTGGCATCCGGCGCCAATGTCAGAGAGGCCGAGTTTCGTTTCTTCCTCGGGTGGAATACACCACCCAACCGACAACCCTCACCCGAGCCGCCAACGCCGGTGACCATCGGCCCTGCGGAAACAGGCGAAGTGGTCGGGGTTTTCCCGATGCCCGGAGGTCAGCGGTGACCATTGCGCTCATCGATTACGGCGCCGGCAATCTTCGTTCCGCGTCGAAGGCATTCGAGCACGCTATCGCGGCGGTCGGATCGTCGGAGACCGTAGTCGTCACTAACCAACCCGACATCGTTGCCGGCGCCGATCGGGTCGTGTTGCCGGGAGACGGCGCTTTCGCCGACTGCCGGAAAAATCTTGATTCGATCTCCGGCATGAGCGAGGCGATCGTCGAAACCATAGACAAGCGGGGCCGCCCGTTTCTTGGCATTTGTGTCGGCATGCAACTCCTCGCCACGCGCGGCATCGAGCATGGCGTGTCGCCCGGCCTCGACCGCATCGGCGGCGAAGTCCGCGTTGTCATTCCCAGCGATCCAGCGCTAAAGGTCCCGCATATGGGTTGGAACACCCTTACAGCACGCAGCGATCATCCTCTTATCGATAACATCGCACTGGGTCCGGATGGCTGGCATGCTTATTTCCTGCACGGCTTTCATCTGGTCGTCGAACGCGAAGAGGATGTCGTCGCGATTGCCGATTATGGTGGCGAAATCACGGCAATCGTTGCCCGCGACAACGTCGCCGGCACGCAATTTCACCCTGAGAAGAGCCAGCGCCTTGGGCTGGCCCTGATCGGCAATTTCCTTAAGTGGAATCCCTGATGATCCTGTTCCCTGCGATCGACCTCAAGGACGGGCAATGCGTGCGCCTGGAACAGGGCGACATGGCACGCGCGACCTTGTTCAATCCCGATCCGGCCAACCAGGCGCGCGCCTTCGCCGCCGATGGATTCGAGTGGCTTCACGTTGTCGATTTGAATGGCGCATTCGCCGGTCACGCGGTAAACGGCAGCGCGGTCGCCACGATCCTTGAATCTGTCGATATCCCAGTGCAGCTTGGCGGCGGAATTCGCGATCTCGCGGCAATCGAGAGCTGGCTCGAACAAGGTATCGCCCGAATCATTCTTGGCACCGTTGCGGTCAGCAATCCCGATCTTGTCCGCGAGGCGGCGAAAAAATTTCCCGGCAGGATCGCGGTCGGGATCGACGCCAGGGGCGGACAAGTCGCCGTGCGCGGATGGGCCGATATGACCGAGATAGGCGCGATCGAACTTGGCCAGCGCTTCGAGGATGATGGCGTTGCCGCGATCATTTACACCGATATCGACCGCGACGGCATCCTCAAGGGGGTCAATGTCGACGCCACGTTGAAGCTGGCGCACGCGCTGTCGGTACCAGTTATCGCGTCGGGGGGCCTTGCCTCACTCGCTGATATCGAACGGCTGCTCGAGCCCGACTGCGCCATTCTCGAAGGCGTAATTTCCGGCCGCGCGCTATATGACGGACGGGTTGACAAAAAAGCAGCGCTACGCCTCATCCAGGCAGCGCGTGAGGCGGTATAATGCTCAAAGTCCGGGTCATTCCCTGCCTCGACGTGAAGGACGGCCGTGTGGTCAAGGGCGTGCGCTTCGTCGATTTGACCGACGCCGGCGATCCCGTCGAAGCGGCGAAAGCCTATGATACGGCCGGCGCCGACGAATTGTGCTTTCTTGATATCACGGCAAGCCATGAAAACCGCGGCACAATCCTCGACGTCGTCGCCCGCACAGTCGAGCAATGCTTCATCCCGGTGACGGTCGGCGGCGGCGTCAGAAGTGTCGAGGACGTCCGCCAATTGATGCTCGCCGGCGCCGACAAGGTTGCGATCAACACGGCGGCGATCAACGATCGGCGTATCGTCGCGGCGGCGGCGGAGAAATTTGGCGCCCAGGCAATCGTCGTCGCCATGGACGCCAAGATGACGAGCAATGACGGTGAGACCAAACGCTGGGAGCTCTTCACCCATGGCGGTCGCAATCCGACCGGCATCGATGCCATCGAATATGCAAAGGACGTCGCCGAACTCGGCGCTGGAGAGATTCTCTTGACGTCGATGGACCGCGACGGCACCGGCGATGGTTTCGATCTGGCGTTGACAAGGGTGATCGCCGACGCGGTCAACATACCTGTCGTCGCTTCGGGCGGCGTCGGCAGGCTCGATCATCTCGTCGAGGGCGTTACAATGGGACGCGCCTCGGCAGTACTTGCCGCCTCGATCTTTCATTTTGGCACCTTCACCATCCGAGGCGCCAAGGAACACATGGCCGCCTTCGGCGTGCCGGTGCGGCTCGACAGTTAATGGGGACCAGAGGTCCATGACAGATTTCACTCTCGCCGATCTGGCAAATATCGTTACCGAGCGCGGCCGCTCGGCTGACCCCAATTCCTATACTGCCAGGCTTATCGGCGAAGGCATTGAGCGATGCGCGAAAAAATTCGGCGAGGAGGCAATCGAAGTGGCGCTGGCGGCCGTCTCGAGTGACCGCAAAGCCTTGACGGCGGAGGCCGCCGACGTACTCTATCATCTCCTGGTCATGCTCGAGGCTGGCGGGGTGAGCCTTGCCGAGGTGATGAGCGAGCTTCAACGCCGAACGGCGCAAGGCGGCCTCGCCGAAAAGGCCGCGCGCCGATCGACCCGCACGGATGGATGACATGGATGTGGCCTCGCCACCGGCGGTATCTCCGCACCGGGCCTTCACGCGCGAAGAATGGGCCGCGCTGCGCGCCGATACGCCGCTGACCCTGACCGCGCAGGACCTAGCGCGTCTGCAGAGCCTCAACGATCCGATCTCGCTCGACGAGGTCGTGGCGATCTACCTGCCGCTGTCGCGCCTTCTCAGTCTTTATGTTGCGGCAACGCAAGGTCTCTACGACGCGACGCGGACTTTTCTCGGCGCCAATGACAACAAGACGCCATACATCATCGGTGTCGCCGGTTCCGTCGCGGTCGGCAAGTCGACGACGGCGCGTATTCTGCGCGCACTTCTGCGCCGTTGGCCAAATACGCCCAAGGTCGACCTCATTGCCACCGACGGGTTCCTCCTGCCCAACGCGGTTCTCAAGCGCGAAGGATTGATGGACCGCAAAGGCTTTCCCGAAAGCTACGATCTACCGGCACTTTTGGCTTTCCTGTCGGCGATCAAGGCCGGAAAGCGCAATGTTACGGCGCCGGTCTATTCGCATCTCACCTATGACATCGTCCCCGAGGAGACGACCAAGATCGACAGGCCGGATATTCTCATTGTCGAGGGCCTCAACGTTTTGCAGACATCGAAGCCGCCGCGCGAAACGCAGGCGGTGCCGTTCGTTTCCGATTTCTTCGATTTCTCCGTGTATATCGACGCCGACGACACCGTAATCCGGCGTTGGTATGTCGAACGGTTTTTGAGCCTCAGGAAAACCGCGTTCCGCGATCCAAGTTCTTATTTCCACCGCTATGCCGCCATCGACGACGATGAGGCGGTGGCCATCGCCGAGGGCCTTTGGAACCGCATCAATCTTCTCAATCTTCGCGAAAACATACTGCCGACCCGGCCGCGCGCCGACCTGATCCTGGTCAAGAAGGAAGACCATAGCGTTGAGGGCGTGGCGCTCCGCCGCTTGTAAGTCAGCAGTAGATACACCCAGGAACTTGATTTTTGCGCCCGGAGACCTGATATCCGGCGCGACCGTTCATTTGTCGGAATCTAGGAAAGTCATGGCTGAGGAAACCACGCCCGAAACCGATCTGCCCGAAACCGACGCGCCGGACGCCGAAGTCGCGGTCGAAACCGGGCCCGAGCGGATCGTCACGCTTGAGGCCGAGGTGGCCGACCTCAAGGACCGCGTATTGCGCACGCTTGCCGAGATGGAAAATCTTCGCCGCCGCAATGAGCGCGAAATGACCGATACACGGCAATATTCGGTGGCGAGCTTTGCCCGCGATATGCTGAATGTCGGCGACAACCTTCGCCGGGCAATCGAGGCAATACCGGAAAAACCGGAAAACGAGACCGATGCGACGCTCGCCGCGCTGATTGAAGGCGTCGAGGTGACCGAGCGCGGGCTCGTCCAGACACTACAGAAATTCGGTATTCAACCGATTGAGGCCAAGGGCGAGAAATTTGATCCGACCTTCCATCAGGCGATGTTTGAGGTCGAGGATGCGGAAGTCCCGGCTGGCACGGTCGCCGAAGTTGTCCAGACCGGCTATGTCATCGGCGAGCGGGTCCTGCGGCCGGCCTTTGTCGGTGTCGCCAAGGGCGGCCCCAAGCTCAAAGTCGTTGCCGGCGATGACAAGGCCGACGCAACGGATGACACAAAGCAATCAGCCGCCGATCCAGCCAGCTGATCGCCAACTTCGGTCGGCCATCCAGCAAAGTCGCTGCTGGGCAATCAGATTTCGATCGTGGTGTTACTCGCGACGGCGACGGCCGCAGAATCAGGCAGCCGCCGCCATGCGCTCACCAGTGGCGCGATAGGACAGGGCCTCGGCGAGATGGATGCGGCCGACCGCCTCGGTGCCATCGAGATCGGCGAGCGTGCGGGCAATTTTCAGGACCCGGTGATAGCCGCGGGCCGACAGCCGCATGGCCTCGGCGGCACTTTTTAAGAGCGCCATTGCCGCATCGTCGGGTGCGGCGAGTTTTTCGATGAGCGCTGGGGCGCATTGGGCATTGGTAGCTATGTTGGACAATCCCAATGCAATAAAACGGTCCCGCTGGATCTCGCGGGCGGCGAAAACCCGTCTTGCTACCTCGGCGCTTGGCTCGGCCACGGCCGGGGAAATCAGATCACTTGCCGAGACCGCCGGAATATCGAGGCGAATGTCGATGCGGTCGAGAAGCGGCCCCGACAGCCGCCCCTGATAGTCCGAGACACAGCGCACCCCACGCGCGCAGACATGACCGGGCTCGCCGGCAAGGCCACAGCGGCATGGGTTCATTGCCGCGATCAACTGGAAGCGCGAGGGATAGGAAACCCGGTAATTGACGCGGGCAATCATGGTTTCCCCAGTCTCGAGCGGCTGGCGCAGCGAATCGAGGACCTGGGGCGTGAATTCAGGCAATTCGTCGAGAAAGAGAACACCGTTGTGGGCGAGCGAGGCTTCGCCCGGCCGGGCGCGAATGCCGCCACCGACCATGGCCGCCATCGAGGCCGAATGATGCGGCGCGCGGAAAGGCCTGCGCGAGGTCAATTGCCCGTTCGACAATTCGCCGGCGATCGAGGCGATCATTGAGACCTCGAGGAGTTCTGTCGGCGAAAGCGGCGGCAAAATCGACGGCAGCCGGCTGGCCAGCATCGATTTACCGGCACCGGGTGGGCCAACCATCAGGAGATGGTGGCCCCCGGCCGCCGCGACTTCCAGCGCCCTTTTGGCTGTCTCCTGACCCTTGATGTCGGCAAGGTCGGGCAGGTCCTCGGGCGCGGTAGTGACGCCCGGCGTAGGCCGCGTCAGAATTTGCGTACCGCGGAAATGATTAGCAATCGCGATCAGGCTTCTAGGCGCAAGGATTTCCATATCGCGGCTCGCCCAAGCGGCTTCCGGCCCCCCGGCGGACGGGCAAATCAGGCCGCGTTCAAGGGCGTTGGCGGCGATCGCGGCCGGAAGAACTCCAGCGACCGGAGCAATCGTGCCGTCCAGCGACAATTCACCAAGCACGACGAATTCGCCAAGCTGGTCGCCGGGAACCGCGCCGATTGCCGACATGATGGCCAGCGCGATTGGCAAATCATAGTGACTCCCCTCCTTGGGCAAGTCGGCCGGGGCAAGATTGACGATGACACGCTTGGCCGGGAGCGCGAGCCCCGAGGCGTGGAGCGCACAGCGGACGCGCTCGCGGCTTTCCGCCACGGCTTTGTCTGGTAGGCCGACGATGGCGAAGATCGGCCCGCCCGGCGCAATCTGCACCTGGACATCGACGGGCATTGCCTCAATGCCCTGAAACGAAACCGTGGTGACGTGGGAAACCATGCCGCCTTTTCCTGCCTGATCGATTGATCATAGGCCGGAATGCAACCAAAACTCAAGAACATTTCATGAACAAAGGGCCTGGTTATGGTTAACGAATCCTTTCTTCGATCGAATCCCATACCAGCGCGGCGATATCGGCGCCGCCGAAATTCTTCACTTCACGGATGCCGGTCGGCGAGGTGACGTTGATTTCGATAGGATAGTTGGCTCACTTAACCGCAGCTATTCGAAATTGTATCCCTACGGGAGTGCCTCCTCCGCCCTAGCAAGAAAAACGAGGGCAGCGGCGGTCATATGTATCATGTAAGCGGCTAGGTAGTCTGGAACTTTGGTCGGTTTTGCACCTTGGCCATGTCCACCCAGTTTGTTCCTTCCTGTAGGAACGCTACTTTCCAGTAGCGAGCGCAACGCCGAAAACTCCGTTTGCCAAAACTGCGGGACAAGCTCTTTCTTTAGCATTACATCGATTAGGTTTTTTGCAGTGTCTGACTGATTATAGCTCCATCCTTGCTTATCGCAGATTGCCTTCATAAGGCTCTCAAACGATTTCAGGCAGTCAGTCAAAGCCTCTTTATTATTTCCTTTTCTGAAATGCTCGTGAGCGCCAAGAAATTCCTGTTCAGCTCCTTTGTATTCGGGCCTCTGCAATAAACTTAGCGCCGGCTTTACAACCTCTCTATGTATAAGTTGGCTATCAATCCTGATGATCTCATCGTTTACGTATTCATAACCGACGCCGAATTCACTAAATCTTTCGTTTATCTCTTCGATTGCCTATTTTGCGATTTTCTCTGCGTCATTTTTCCTACGATATGAATATGTAGACACACGACGTAGTATTATTCTCGAACTTAACTCCACAATGTCGAATAGAAAATCAGTGTTATTTTCTTGTAGAAAAAAATCAAATAGTTCACGCCTTGGATTATCTACGTATTGACTCACTCCTGGAAGCTTAAATACACCATATTCCTTACGAAGCAGATTAACTATAACATGATATGTATTATTTATATTTTTTCGTGATTCATCATACTGCGAAACAGTGCTCTCATCTCCAATAACTTCAGTTCAAATATGTATTAATTGTATACGGAGCGGCCCCGGAAGTTCATCGTATGTGTAAACATCGGGAACATCGCCCCGCAATTTTCTGTGCCGCCGCGAAAAAAGATCAAAGATTGCCACGGTTGTTACCCCGTTGAGATGACTTTATCCGGCCCTTTGTTCGACCGCGTCCCATACCAGCCCGGCGATATCGGCACCGCCAAAATTCTTCACTTCGCGGATGCCGGTCGGCGAGGTGACGTTGATTTCGGTCAGATAGTCGCCGATGACGTCGATACCGACCAGGATCAGGCCGCGCGCTTTAAGCGTCGGGCCGATCGCCGCGCAAATCTCGCGGTCGCGCGCGCTCAGTTCGATCGATTCCGGCCGCCCGCCAACATGCATATTGGAGCGCGCCTCGCCTTCGGCCGGAATGCGATTGATGGCGCCGACCGCCTCGCCCTCGACCAGAATGATGCGCTTGTCGCCCTGACGAACCGCCGGCAAATAGCGTTGGACGACGAAAGGCTCGCGAAAAGCGCCTTCAAACATCTCGAGAAGTGAGGCCAGATTCTGGTCAGCACCGGTAAGCCGAAAAACGCCGGCGCCGCCATTGCCGTAAAGCGGCTTGACGATGATGTCGCCATGCTCCTCCCGGAAAGCAATGATCTCCTGGCGATCGCGAGTGATCAGGGTCGGCGGTGTCAGGTCGAGGAATTCGGTGACGAAGACTTTTTCCGGCGCATTACGCACATGGGCCGGGTCGTTGACGATCAAAGTTTCTGGCTGAAGGCGCTCAAGAAGATGGGTCGTCGTGATGTAGCCCATGTCGAAGGGCGGGTCCTGGCGCAGATGGACGACATCGAAACCCGACAGGTCAGTCTCTTCGGGTGGTTCGAGCGTGTAGTGGTTGTCCTGTTCGTCGCGCACCGTCACTTTCTCGACGCGCGCCGATACGCGCCCGTCGCGCATCGCCAAGCGATCCGGCGTGTAGTGGAATAGACGATGGCCGCGGCGCTGCCCTTCGAGCATCAGGGCAAAGGTGGTATCGCCAGCGATACTCAGCCCGGCGATATGGTCCATCTGGAAGGCAATTTCGAGCGACATTGGGTTCCCCTGAAAACTGTCCAGACTTATCCCGCGAGGAAGGGTCCGGCCGCAAGTCTCATTCAGCTTCGGCCTTCGGCATCGAAAATCGAAATTATGTGACGTGGGAGCCGGCCGGGCATGACAATGACCAGATCGAAGCGAAGATTGAAAACAGCGGCGTCGGGATGGGCGGCAAGCCATAATTCTGCTGCACGGGTTATCCGCCTGCGTGATGAGGTGCCGATCGCATCGAGCGCCGCGGCCGTGGTCGCACGATGCTTCACCTCGACGAATACGATCGTATTCCAGCGTCGCGCGATGAGATCGATCTCGCCGGCCGGCGTTCGATAGCGCCGCTCCAGGATGCGATAAAACTTTATTCGCAGAAGCCAGGCGGCCAACCCCTCGCCGAAGAGACCGCGCCGATAGGCCGCTATTCGGCCGGGATCGGCACCTTCACGCCGCGCCATCGTCGGCGTCTTTTTTCAAGCCAAGGGCTCTCTGATAAAGGACACGACGCCCAAGTCCGGTTCGCGCCGCCGCCTCGGCCGCCGCCTCGCGGATCGGATGTGAGGTCAAAAGCTCGGTGAGTAGCGCATCGATATCTTCGGGCGCCGGCGGCGTATCGTTCGGCGGACCGACGAGAACAACGATCTCACCCTTAGGCGGCGTCTGATTTTCATATTCCGCAGTCAGCCCGGCGAGGGAATCTCGACGTACGGTTTCGAATGCCTTGGTCAATTCGCGCGCGACGACGGCTTGCCGGTCGGCACCGAGCTCCTCCGCCATATCGGCGAGGCTTGCGGCAAGTCGACGCGGCGATTCAAAAAAAATCAGGGTTGCCGGCGTCGCTGCGAGCGCGGCAAGGCGCTTTCGGCGGGCGACTTGTTTCGGCGGCAAAAAGCCGGCGAACAGAAAAGCGTCGCTTGGCAGGCCCGAGGCAACCAGGGAGGCGAGCACGGAAGAGGCGCCGGGTATAGGCACAACGACGCGCCCGGCCGCGAGCGCCTCGCTGACCAGCCGGTAGCCGGGGTCCGAAACCAGAGGCGTGCCCGCGTCGCTGACCAGTGCTACCGTTTTCCCCTCGGCCAGCGCGGCAAGAAATTTCGGCCGCTGACGTGGCCCATTGTGGTCGTTATAGGCGATAAGCTTGGCTGAAATCCCGTAGCGATTGGTAAGGATGCGGGTCACGCGCGTGTCCTCGCAGGCGATCAAATCGGCGGCGGCCAGCGTCGCCAGCGCCCGCACCGTTATATCGCCAAGATTGCCGATCGGCGTGGCAACCACATATAGACCCGGAGAGAGCGGGCGCACCGGAATTGTCCGCCCATCGATGGAAAATTCGGGTGCGGCGACAGGTGCCAAAACGGCTGATTGCTGGGGCCGTCGGCTCATCGGACATCTCCGGCAGCACTACATGCCGGCCGCCTTGGACGCCGGACAAGCTGGTTAAGAATATTCAATGATTTTGACAGCGCGGGGATTCCTTTTATGGTTTATACGATGTTACCGGATTCCCGGATCACAAGGGGGAGAGTTTTGTGTGGTGCCCAATTAGGCCCCGACGCGGTATAGGGTCGACCGCGGCGTCATTCATTTTCCTCATTGGCGCGTTAATTGTGCTTTCGGCGTGCAACACGTCGCGCATCGCTCTTCCGGGCGCATCGGCCGAACGCATACCGATCGGTAATGCTCCGGTCACCGGCGAGGTGCTTGGTACCGGCCCGGTCAAAGTGGCGCTCCTCCTGCCGTTGTCGGCAACGGGCAATGCTGGCCAGATCGCGTTGAACCTCAAGAACGCCGCCGATCTCGCGCTTCGTGAATTCCAAACTCCGGCGATCCAGCTTCTTGTCAAGGACGACCGCGGCACGCCGCAAGGAGCCCGCGCGGCAACCACCGAAGCAATACAACAAGGTGCCGAACTCATCATTGGGCCGCTCTTCGCCCAATCGGTCTCGGCGGCGGCGGCAATCGCTAAACCATCCAATGTTCCGATTGTCGCTTTTTCGACCGACACGTCGAGTGCCGCCCGTGGCGTTTACCTCCTTTCCTTCCTGCCCCAGACCGATATCGAGCGGATTGTCGGCTACGCCGGGTCGCAGGGCAAGAGATCGTTCGCCGCGCTGCTACCAGCCAACGCCTATGGCACGGTGGTCGAGGCAGCCATGCAGAAATCGGTCGCCAATATTGGTGGCCGGGTTATGGCGCTGGAACGTTACCAGCTCGACAAGACCTCGATGCAGGAAAAGGCCACCGTCATCTCGAACCTTGCCAAATCCGGCACCGTCGACGCGATATTGCTACCCGACGCCGGGGACGCGGCACCCTTCCTCGGCCAGATTCTGGCAGCCAGCGGTGTCAGCCCGACGCTGATCCAGTATCTCGGCTCCGGTCAGTGGGCCGATGCGCGCATCGCCCAGGAATCGAATTTGAACGGTGCCTGGTATCCGGCGCCAGAAAATGCCGGTTTCGAGGCGTTTTCTCGGCGTTATAAGGCGGCCTTTGGCGCCACGCCATTTCGTGCCGCGACGCTGGCCTATGATGCGACCAGCCTCGCCTCCGGGCTCGCCGCGCGTTTCGGCGATCGCCGCTTTAGCGCCGATGTGTTGACAAGCCCAAGCGGCTTCATCGGCCTCGACGGCGCCTTCCGGCTGCTATCCAGCGGCCTGAATGAACGCGGACTTGCCATTTACCGCATCGACCGCGGCCAGGTGACAATCGTCAATCCGGCACCAAGGACGTTTACACGGTCAGGCACGTAGGCAGCGACGTCAATTCCGTTGCTGTTGGAATATGAGCTCGGCCGCGGGGCCGACGGGCTTGAATTGATCTGTCAATGCAAAATACTTGGCCAGGATGAGAAGCGAAATAAGCCGCTCGCGACGTTCGTCGAAAAATTGCGCCGCGTGATCATTTGCGTGGCGGATGATCTCTAACGCCTCATCGTCATGCCGCCCGTAATATAGGAGCTTGTCTTCAAGGTCCGCAAAGTCGTCGCGCACTTTTACAAAATGCTTCCCTGCCTCGAGGCGGCCTTCCATGAACCAAGTTTCGTATTTGGGCTGCGGCATCACACATAGCGAATTCGAAGCCAGAATCCATTTGAGATTGGTAGCGACGTCATTGCCCTCGATCGAGATTATGTATCTGAACGTCATTTGCTCAACAGGCCGCATGAACCGAGCGAATCCTGAATCGGTCGATCGGACATTGGTGAATCCAATGTCGCAGAGTGGGTGCCGTTGATAGCGTCCAACCAGGGCGCGGCGCATTACATTGTGTTCGCCACCGCGCCAAACGACCATCGGCTTCTTGTCCGCGAAGCTTGTGTTATCGGCAGGAAGATAGAAGTGACGAAATTTCGCCAGCTTCATCACGATTGCGTTTCGGTTGTCGCTCATGATCGGTCGACTTTTGACTGGGGTGCGGTACGGATAATTGAGACACCCGGCTGGGGTAAATTGAACCTCAACCGGAGTGTTGCATATGACGAATGATGATGGGCTGAGGCCCGAAGGGGCGCAGGAGCGCTCCGCCAAAGCT
>Ga0315339_1000289_pt1 | contig 72793 bp, 75 predicted proteins | sample ASW17metaG_FD_204514 | JGI IMG/M metagenome (GOLD analysis project Ga0315339, IMG submission 204514) | Ammonia-oxidizing marine archaeal communities from Pacific Ocean, United States - ASW #17 | ecosystem: Environmental > Aquatic > Marine > Oceanic | place: USA: California | collected 2016-12-05 | reverse complement strand
CCATTCATCGAAAGGATAAACGGGAATATCAAGTTACTTCCAGAAAATATGGGGCTTCCAATTCCTCTCGCACCCAAGACGGCCGTTTATTATTTAATGATTATTCATCCACGGGTGATGCCATTTCTATCATGGATTTCCAACCGAGCGAGTGGAATGAAATATCTGCAAATCGTTCGCATCCAATTCAAGGGCTGTCGTATTCATCTGAATTAAAACCTGTTTTTGATGAACCAGTTTCAACTAAATCCTATAATATTGCGGATTATAAAACTTCTGCTCACCTTTTAAATTTTCACAGCAGATATATTTTTGACGGTAACTTTAATCCGTCATTGGGAATTCAGTCAAATAATATTCTCGGGACCCTATCATTCGGTGGCGAAATTTCCTATAATACCAATGAGAAAACCACCCATACAAGAACGAGGGGAACTTATTCTGGGTTTTACCCCATGATTAATTTTGAAATTGGTGTGGGGAAGCGCAATGTAGGATATGGTCCATTTCATCAAACAGTGGATCATAGTAATGATACATTAATTTATAATGTTAATGAAAAATGGAATGAATCAACCGTTGATTTTGGGATGTCCATTCCCTTGATTAATGCATTAAATGGTATTCGCACAAAATACGCCTTTGTAAAAATCGGGACTAAATATATTCGCAGATCCAATACCACTCATCATTTTGATTTTATTTCGATCCCCCCAAATGTTCGTGTGACTAATGAAAGAAAACGCCCTGATAGAGATGGAAATATCATTCCTGTTTATATTGAATCAGCAATGTATTCTATTGATGAAAAATCGCCCCGGGATTTGGGGAGTCCAGGATGGCAGTTGTATGGTTACGTTGGCGGCATGCCTTTTGGTGGGATGTGGAAAGGTCAGCAATTATCATTTCAGATACACCATGGAATGAAAGGTTTGGGCCAGCATCATTTTATTTCTTCTTTATTTCAGTGGGAGACAAACGATGGAAATTACGCTTTTCCATCAAAGATTGGATTCCCAAAGGGATATAATTGGCATGCATTCAATCAAGGTTGGCGCATAAAGATGAAATATGAATTACCCTTATTTTACCCGGATTGGACCCTGCCATTGAGTATTTCTTATCTCAAACGAATTACGGGAAGCATCTTTGTTGATCAAGTTACCATAGACCAATATGGTCCCATGCTATCGGTCGGTGCGGGCGTTACATTTGAAACGGGTGGATTTTTTGATATCAGGATGCCCATTCCATTGACTATCAATTTCTATTTTCATCCAAATAGCGGGAAAACAGGGATTCAATTGGATTTTGAATAATTGGTGATTATGATGTATGTTTTACCGTGTTAAAACCAATAATATTTAACTCCTTTATGATGAGGTATGAATGAACAATCGAGGATCAGACAGAAGACAGGTAGAACGCCGGAATGGTCGAGAAAGACGGGAGAAAGGTATGCCCGTTGAAAGTGACCACAGGTCTGGGGAAGATCGGCGGGATGCAGATCGAAGAACAGTGATCGATCGAAGAGACAATTAATGCATAGTAAATATCAAATTCATTATTTTTAAAATGGTAAAATTGAATATTCGTATCATTTCCATAATTCTTGCGGTTTGGATGGGCATTTTTAACCAGATAACCACTATCCATGTGGGTCATGGGCATGACCTCATTCCTTTGAAACATAGCCTTTGTGCTATTGACTGTGAAGAAGAATCTCACCATTCTGTCGGGGAAGCCTGTGAATGGTTTATGGCCAAACGCCTCACCAACAATGATGGTATTATTTCTACCGTAGACCAAATCCCAATTGAATTCGAAACAATTCATTGGACACCTCAATATTTTCTCTCAACTGCATCCCAGAATTTTGTCCATTGGGATCGCGGTCCCCCTATCATATAGTAATTCAACTAAATGACATATCTCCTTCATTGGAGATCCCACAATAATTAACATTAAAGGAAAAATTATGTTAAAAAAATTGATCGGGGGACTATTTATTGTATCAATATCTTTTGGCCAAACCACAGCCAACCCTCAATTTAGTGTGGTAGGTGATTTAATTATGAATGACCTTCATAATAATCCAAACTTATATAGTTCAGGAATAGAGATTGCTGTTCAAGGATATGTGAATCCTTTTGCACGGGCAGATGTCTATTTACATAAACACAATGATGAATCAGCACTGGAATTAGAAGAAGCTGTAATGACGATCGAAAGAGGACTGCCATTTGGTCTTGGATTAAGGGCAGGTAAGTTTAGACCAGACCTTGGGAAAATCAATAAAGATCATGCACATTTATTTCCTTTTATTGAAGCTCCTTCTGGTATGGCTAATATTTTAGGTAAAGAGTTTTGGGCAGGGACAGGTCTTGAAGCTAGTATATTTCTGCCTTTACCTTGGTACAGTAATATATCTATTGGTTTCTTTGATTCAGGATTAGGTGATCATGATCATGACATTGAAAAAGAAGATGTTCATAATGATGATAAAGATAAAGATGAATATATCGATGAGCATGATCATGGAAAAAATGAAAAAAATGAAAAAGTTTTTTCAGCTAGATGGAGTCATTTTTTCGACCTTAGTGATATAAACCTTATGGAAATAGGCACCAGTTATTATAAAGGTATTGAGAGTAGTTTGATGGGAGCAGATTTCAAGTATAAATGGCGTCCCAACAAGTATCGTTCACTAACTATTCAAGGTGAAGTAGTGCAGCTTAGTATAAAAGAAGAGAATCATAAAGAAGATCATGCGGATGAAGTTCATAAGGGAGATAATAAAAATAAATCAGATGCAGGATATTTGATGATTAACTATCAGTTTAATAAATCATTTAATTTTGGTATAATCGGTGATTATTATAAAGAAACCTATAAAGAGGCCGAAGTCAATCCATCAATATTTTTTGGATTTAGCCCTGTTGAAGAATCAACTGTATTTAGATTGAAGATTGGACAGGTTGAAGATCATAAGAGTCATAAAAAACATTTAAAAACAACAGCTCAGATTATTTGGTCTTTAGGTCCACATAAGCCTCACCAATATTAATCCATGAGAAAATTCATCATTATAAGTTCTCTTTTCACTTGCCTTTATGGAAAAGTTCGAGTTGTATCTTCAACATCGGATATTGCAGACATAGTAAAGGTCATTGGAGGAGATAATGTTACAGTCACGAGTATAGCACGAGGAAATCAAGATCCACATTATGTAGAAATTCTACCTTCATACATGGTTAAGGTAAGGAAAGCCGATATTTATTTTATGGTTGGAATGGAACTTGATCTTTGGGCCCAACAAATTATTAATGGTTCAAGAAATCAAAAAGTGATGGTGGTGGACTGTTCAGTTGAGATAAATAAAATGGAAGTTCCCACTGGGCAGATTGATGCAAGCATGGGTGATATTCATCGATTTGGCAATCCTCACTACTGGCTAGATCCTGAAAATGGGAAATTAATAGCCAAAGTAGTAACAGAAAAATTGAGTAATTACGACCCAAAAAACGCTGATCAATACAAAATAAACCTTTATCAATTTGAAAAAGATTTAGATTCCGCAATGTCAAAATGGAATAATAAGTTTTCCATTCTTAAAGATAAAAAAATAATTTTTTATCATAATTCTTGGCCCTATTTCTCGAAAAAGTTTGGCTTAATTACAGTTGGTTTTCTGGAACCAAAGCCGGGAATAACACCCTCGCCGTCGCAATTGAATCAAGTTATTAATCAAATAAAAGAAAATGAAATTGAAGTAATTGCCTCTGAATCCTATTTCAGTGATAGAGCACCAAAATTTATTGAGTCAAAGACAAATGTAAGAATAGTCAAATTAGCTCAATCTGTTGGCGCAATTAAAGGTGCAAATTCTTATATCAACCTTTTCGAAACCAATCTTCTTATTTTAGCAGAAGCGTATGGAGTTATGTATGATTGATCTCATCTTTTGGCCATTACTAGCAACTTTTGTGTTAACAGGCATTCATGTATACTTAGGATTGCATGTTGTTACGCGTGGAGTGATTTTTGTTGATCTTGCTTTGGCGCAAGTTGCTGCGCTTGGCGCTGCTGTAGGTATTGTAATGGGATTGGAGCATGATGGTAATGCGAGTTATATGATGGCATTAGTTTTTACATTTATAGGCGCTGCATTTTTTGCCTATGTACGCTCAAGTAAACAAAGAATACCTCAGGAAGCCATCATTGGAATTACTTATGTTGTGTGCGCGGCAGCTATGATATTACTCTTCAGTAAATCAGCAGAGGGATCGGAACATTTGAATCATTTACTAGTGGGATCCATTCTATTTGTTACACCGAATAAAATTGGCTACACAGCTTTGCTTTATGGCATTATAGGATACTTTCATTGGAAATACCGTGATCGGTTTTTTGAAACATCTCAATCCCATTATAAAACAGGTGAATTAGATAAATCTGTGCGATTTTGGGATTTTCTATTTTATGTTACTTTCGGTTTTGTTGTCACAAGTTCTGTGAAAATAGCCGGTGTACTGCTGGTTTTTTCATTTTTGATTATTCCTACAGTGGCGGCGCTTTTATTCCAAGAATCCATCCGTGAGAGACTCATATTTGGTTGGATATTTAGTATGGTGGGGAGTTTTTTAGGGATGTTTGTATCCATTTGGTTTGATTTGCCAACAGGGGCAGCGATTGTTGTAACTTTCGGTATAATGCTGGCGATTTCAAGTCTTTATCGTGTGATAAACCGGTAAAATGAATTACCAGAAAATAAAAAAGATAGTAGAAGGCATCCAAACAATCGATGGTGCCGGCGTCAATCTCACCCGCATCATTGGCTCGCCGGAACTCAATATGCTAGATCCGTTTTTACTTTTAGATGAATTCGGAAGCGACAATCCGGATGATTATATTGCCGGGTTTCCTCCACACCCGCACCGTGGATTTGAAACCATCACGTATATGCTCAACGGAAAGTGGCAGCATAAAGATTCTGCCGGAAACGAAGGTAAGTTAGGGGAAGGTTCTGTCCAGTGGATGACCGCAGGCCGCGGTATCATTCATAGCGAAATGCCGATACAGACCGATGGCTTAGCCCGTGGATTCCAATTATGGCTTAACCTGCCAAAAGAAAAAAAAATGATTGAGCCTGCTTACCAGGATATTGAATCCGAACAGATACCCATTGTTAAAGAAAAGGCAGGAATGGTTAAGGTTATTTCTGGGAATTTTCACGGAACAGTCGGGCCGGGGCAATCTCATACACCCATTTTGATTCTGGATATTCAATTATTGGAAAATAGTGAATTAACCATTCCCCTTACGGATGGCTGGAATCTATTTAGTTTTATTTATGAGGGTGATGTTTTTGCCGGACAAAAATTATCTAAAGGCCAATTGGCTGTTTATGAAAAAGATGGGGGTGTCAATTTCAAAACTAAGGACAATAAAGCAGGAATTTTTTTCGCAGCCGGAGAGCCATTGAATGAACCGGTGGCCCGGGGTGGCCCGTTTGTGATGAACACCCAGGGAGAAGTATTGCAAGCATTTGAAGATTTTCAGAATGGTCAATTTGAATCATGACACGCTGTGAATGGGCTGGCACCAGTCCCTTATATCAACAATACCACGATGAAGAATGGGGTGTACCCACACATGATGACCGGTCCCTTTTTGAGTTTCTCATTTTGGAAGGGGCTCAGGCCGGGTTGAGTTGGGAGACTATTTTGAAAAAAAGAAAGGGCTACCGAGACGCTTTTGATCAATTTTATGCAGAAAAAATTGCCAAATATTCAGATGATAAAATTGAATCATTTCTTCAGAATCCCAATATTGTCCGCAACAGATTAAAGGTGAAATCGGCAGTTTTAAATGCACAATTATTTCTGGAAGTCCAAAATTTTTTTGGTAGTTTTGATAAATATATCTGGCGATTCACCGATGGAAAAACAATCCAGCACAATTTTAAGAAAATGAGGGATATACCCGCGAATACTCCGGAATCCGACGCCATGAGCAAAGACCTAAAAAAACGAGGGTTCAAATTTATCGGGGCCACCATTTGTTATGCCTTCATGCAGGCCACAGGGATGGTGAATGATCATGTGGAATATTGTTTTAGATATAAGGAATTATCCAAATGAAACCCCAAATAGAGTTAAATTCGTATACACGGACAAAAAGGAAAATTGTCATGAAAAAATTATTAGCCCTTTCATTAGTTATTGTTGCTGTTACCATGTTTGCTGGACAAACTAAACAAGAATCACATAAGGAATTTGTCATGGATAAAGTTGAAAAAAGCGATCAGGAATGGGAAACTTGTCTCACACCGGAAGAATATCAAATCCTGAGAGAAAAGGGAACAGAACTTGCCTTTACGGGGGAATATTATAAGCATAAAGAAAAAGGGACATATGTATGTGCCGCATGTGGGAATGACTTATTCAGCTCAGATACCAAATATGACTCCGGTTCCGGTTGGCCCGCATTTTTTGATGCATTGGATAAAACCAAGGTCAATACAAAATCGGATATCAGTTATGGCATGGTTCGGACTGAAATTACCTGTGCAAAGTGTGATTCTCACTTAGGCCATGTGTTCAAAGATGGTCCAAAACCAACAGGATTACGGTATTGTGTGAACTCTGTGGCGTTGGATTTTTCCCCCAAAAAATAAGCCATATTTTTTACCAATTGATTAAGGGCCGATTCGTCGGCCTTTTTTTTAACTTTTTTGGGTCATTACTGTCTAATATGTTAAATTATTTCATAATCAGGAAAAGGATTTTTATGAAGTTGCGCATCATTTATTCCATACTTTTTATTTTATTTATCTCAATTGGGATATCCCAAGGTCGAATGGGAGACAGCCGACCTGAACCCATCGATTGGACAAAAGCGTTAGATTTATCTGAGGAACAAGCCAAGAAAATGACTGAGATTAATCAAGGGTTTCGGAATGAGATTATGGCCATGAGAGAATCGGTATCGGGTGATCCCATGGCGATGATGGCAAACATACAGGAAAAACAAAAGCAAAGAGATAAAGCTGTCAAAAAAGTCCTCTCCAAAAAACAATTTAAAAAGTACAAAAAAAACTTAAAGTCCCAACAAAAAGAAAGAAGAAAACGAATGGGTGGAAAAAATAAAGGGCAGGGCCGCCGAGGTGGCCAAAAGGGCCGGAGAAGGAATTAATGAAAAAAATTATTTTTGGACTGCTCTTCATTTCGATTATACTGGGTCAAAATAAAACGCAGGATATTTCAGGTACCATTCTGGATATGGATAATTTAGAACCATTGCCTTATGCCAATGTTGTTATCATGGGGATTGATCGAGGTATCACCTCTAATTCTGACGGTCAATTTGTCCTGGTTGATATACCAGCGGAACCCTGTTCTCTTATTATCTCTTATATTGGATATCGTACAGTAAAGATTGGATATGACAATTCTGGCCCAAAACAATCATTGGATATTCGCTTAAAGATGGAAGCATTAGATTTTCAATCCGTAGATGTGATCGCCGATGAATACCAAGTCATGAAAAGTGCCGATGAAGTAAGTAAATTGACCATCTCCCCCCGACAATTAGCGCTGCTTCCCAACATGGGTGAAGTGGATATTTTTCGCTCATTGCAACTTCTACCAGGAATAAGCAGCACCGGCGATGGTTCTTCAGGATTAAACGTCCGTGGCGGGGGCTCTAACCAGAATATGGTCTTGTTGGATGGAATGAATATTTATCATGTGGATCATTTCTTCGGTATGTTCAGTGCCTTCAACGCTGAGGCGATTAAGGATGTGCAAGTGTATAAGGGCGGATTTCCATCCAAATACGGCGGACGTCTATCCAGTGTTATTGATATGACAGGTAAAAATGGCGATCTGACGAGACGGCAATTTGGATTGGGTGCCAACCTCATGTCCACACAATTATTGTACGAAACACCGATTATATGGGGAGGCAGTTGGCTCTTTTCATATCGACGTTCCTATTCCGATTTTATGTCCAGCCCCTTTTTTGATAAAATGTATGAATTTGTGACTGGCGATGATGAGGGTCCCGCTAATAACCGCCGCAGGGTTAACCGGCAAGATCCTGATGATGAAACGGCATTTCAGCAGAAAATATTTCCCACATTTTATTTTTACGATCTCCATAATAAAGTAACATTTACGCCAGGTAATAGGGACGTAATTAGCCTCAGTATGTATGGGGGTAGGGATTTTTTAAATGAATCCCGTGAGACTTCCGGTATTCGCGGAAGACCCGGTCTCGGCGGCGGCGGCGGCGGCGGCGGGAATCAGCAAGATATTACTCTCATGGATGAAAACAATACCGATTGGGGAAATCTGGGCGTGAGTCTTCGGTGGAATCATAAATGGATGGACCGTTTTTCCAGTCAGGCTTTGGTGAGTTCTTCTCAATTTAAAAGCAATTATGACCGCAATTCATATCTTCAAGGAGGCGGAAATTTTAATTTCAGAATTGGGGAAGGGAATGGCGCCATGGATCAATCCTTTCGGATTGACAATGTATATCATGCCAGTGCAAAGCATATTCTGGAATTTGGGATGGAATTCACTAATCTGGGGACCCACTATGATATCGCTATTTATGATACAGTTCAGATCCTCAATCTGGAATCCAATACCATATTAGCCAGTTTATATTTGGAAGACCGATGGAAGGTAATGCCATCCTTAACCCTTGGAATGGGGGTTCGGACCACCACTCAAATGGGATTGGATAGTCTATTTGTACTGGATATGTCTGCTGATTCTATATTCATTTCGCCTCGATTGTTTTTTTCCTGGAATGTGACAGATCACTTTACTCTGAAAGGGGCTTGGGGTAATTATTTTCAATTCATCAATAATATAGTTTTAGAAGATGTGCTCCAGGGGAATTCGAATTTCTGGCTTGTGTCCGATGATAACATTCCAGCGGGATCGGCAGAACACCAAATTCTGGGTTTTAAATATGAAACTCGGAAATACCTGTTTGAAGTGGAAGGATATCGAAAATACTTAGATGGGTTGGTGGAATATACGCGCAGGTTTCAGGAATTGGCTGATTACGGGAATTATTTCTTTTTTGGTGATGGATATGCAGAAGGAGTGGAATTCCTCGCTCAGAAAAAATCCGGGGCTTTTAATGGGTGGCTCAGTTACACCTATGCCAATGTGAAATATGATTTTGGTGCGTTGGCGCCTGAACCTTATCCTGCCAGCCATGATAAAACACATGAAGCTAAAATCGTCGGAATGTATAAATGGGGTCCATGGAATTTTGCATCCACATTTGTATATGCCACTGGCACACCTTACACCACTCCCCAAAGCAGATATTATTTACCGCTGTTGAATGGGGATGAATTCACTTATATCCATGTGAGTGATAAAAACGAATATCGCTTGCCTGATTACCACCGAATGGATTTGAGCATATTTCGTCAAATGCAAACGCCGGATTTTAAATGGGACGTGGGTTTGTCCGTTTTCAATATATATAATCGAAAAAATGTGAATTATCGTGAATATGATTTGGATGTTGTTCCGGTTGTGGTTTCAGATGTCATGCTATTGCCCATGACAATAACATTGTTTTTTAAAGTGACATTGAAGTAGGGGGATTCGATGAATAACAAATTATTTTTCTCAGCGCTTTTTAGTATCACCTTTTTAACACTCAGTTGCGAAGATGACCTTTTGCCGGTGCCCGAAGCCGACTTGATCGTCGTCAGGGGATACCTCTATGCAGGCCAGCCAGTGACGGATGTGATCATAGCCTCCACACTGGCATTGGACGACGAAAGTGAAACTGCTATCCCAATTGATTCCGCAGTAGTGGTTCTTAAACGGGGTGCAGAAAAATTTGTTTTGTCCCCTGTCCATTCTTATGATACAACTGAAACGGATACAACATTCAGTATCACCTACACGTACCCTGATAGCGACCTTGTGGTGGCCGAAGGTGACACCTTTATCCTGGATATTAATTATGGCGAGCAGCACCTCACATCTGAGGCAATTGTTCCTGCAAAACCAGATAGTTTTTCGTCTAATATTGATACAATGTATGTGCCATCTTTTGATAGGAACAGGGATTATATTCGATGGATCTTTGCTGATTCAAATATAATCCGCCTCAATTGGGACAATCCAGAAGATCATTTTCATTATCTTTTGATGGATAATGTTGAGGAAGATCCGGAACCGTTAGAAAAAACATTACCTCCCCGGTGGCGGCGTTTTATTTCGGAACCTTTCATTGATACATCTTACGCCATGCTGGCAAGTACAATCACCCATTTTGGGAGACATGACATTGTGCTTTTTCACGTCCAGACGGATTATGTACTGCTTTATCAATCCAGTGGCCAAAATTCACGTGATTTGAATGAGCCTTACAATAATATTAATGGCGGGTTGGGCATGTTCACGGCCTTTAACAGTGATACAGTTTCCATCGTTTTGCTTCCCAAAAAGTAGGGGAACTTTAAGTCAATAAATAAGTCAGACCGCTGGCTTTGTTTTGTGCCATGGCCAATGTACGTTCCTCAGGATTCGCATAGTTTAAGTCCCAATCTTTGAGTTTGGGCGCCATGATTCGATGGTATATCCAAGGTGTAAACAAGACCAAATAAACGCAGGATAAATATCCCAAAGGCATTTCTGGTGCGTTAGGATGGGCCTTTAATTCCCAATATTCCAGTTGGGTGTTTTCGTGGTGCGATGAGTGACGGGTTAAATTATACAGGAAAAAACTGCTGATTCGCCGATTGGTATTCCAGGAATGTTTTGGAAGAATGGGTGCGCCCTCTTCCCGGATTAACCCGTAATGCTCCATATAGTTGACGCCTTCCAACATGATTTTTCCACCCATGGCCATGAAGAGAAACATGATGACGCCTCCCCAGCCACCGATAAAAAAAGCACCGGTGGTTAATATCCCAGATCGAATGTATCCAATAATCATTCGATTAGAAATTGAAGCGGGACTTTGACCTCTTTTTCTGAGACGGTTATTTTCAATAATCCATGCATTCCGGTGACTGAGAATTGTGGATCGAAGGATAAAATGATATGGGTTTTGGCCGCGCTTTGCGGTGGCAGGATCAATGGATGTGGCCACATATTTATGGTGACCGTAGACATGTTCGATGGCAAAGGCACAGTCCCAGGTGAGTGCCAATAGCCAGTTTCCGAGAAACATATCCAATCGATTTCGTTTTCGATGGGTAAGTTCATGCCCCACATTTGTTCCCGCTGATGCCATCATTAACCCCATTACAATAATATAGCCCATGAGGTGAGGAATCGTGGTCGCTTCACGAACCGCCATCAATGATGTGCCCCAATCTGGCAGGGGTAAGTCTCCAGCCATCCAGACTGAAATAATTACCGCAGTCAATAATAGAGGCAGGTTGATATAGAGTAAAAAATTGAGTGTGTTGGTGGATGTATAGCTTGGCTGGGAATTATCATCCCCTAAGAATAGATCTCCGAACATAATAATGAATAAAAAAATGACATAATAGATCCACATCCAGTATTGTCCCTGTAGGGCAAAAAATATACCCAAGGTAACCAGGAGTGGCGTGGCAGTATAACGGAGGTAATTCGTCATGGTTTGACTCTTCGTAGTTTACCCATAGTTTGGAGAATATCCAAATAGGTGTCAGGGCGTAATCTTCTATGCCTTTCACCAGAATTGATACTTCACCTAACCAATTTTGCTTGGTGCCAGATAAAACGATTGAAAAAAATAATCATTATATTGTTGATGGGGTTAAAGCATTAAATTCACGGTTTAGAAACCGCAATCAAAAGGAATATCATGATATGGAATTGTTATTTAGTTTAATAGGAACCAGTCTGTCTGCTGCAGGATTTTATGCCGTTCATTACATAATTAAGATTGCTGAAAAAAACGAATCGTAAACTATAGACTTAAAAGAATTTAAAAGCCCTGTCCTGATTTATCTGGATGGGGCTTTTTTTATTTATAAAAAAATGTAAAATTCAGATATGGTTCAAAAAACAAAATTATGGTATTCACAGGGAATAATCCTTTTTCAAGGAATGGATGAAATATGATTGGGAAACTATTTGCCCTATCATCCATATTTATTATTCTTTCTTGTGCGGGGGAGAATGAAGATGTGAAAGCTTCATTCGAAGTAGATGGCATGGATGTGCGAAATGGTTTTTTATGACTGGGATGACCCACCAATGTGGGTAAGGCTCTGGATGGGCTGAAGGGTGTTTCGAAACATACATTTGACAGTGAAACTTGGATATTCACAGTGACTTATTATAAGGGAAAACTCAAGCGTTATGAAATCATGCAAGCAGTGGAAGCGGCGGAAGAAGGATTTAAAGTTAAAAATTGGAAACGGGTACAACATGAATAGTGAAATTGAATTGAAAGATATTAAAATTTATACCGCCAATTGGTGCCCATACTGTGTTGCGGCAAAACGGTTTTTTGATGGGAAAGGGTGGCAATACGAAGAAATTAATATTGAGGAAAAGGGTTGGAATCGCGCAAAACTTTTAGAGGTTGGAAAATCCATGACCGTTCCTCAAATCGTGATTGATGGAGAAGCCATTGGTGGGTATGATGAACTTATGCGGACATATGGCTGAATCATAATATCGGATTGTTTTCCAAAATATTATTTGATACCCGCCCCGTGCATTGATTACAATTGAGCGCGGACTGCACGGGAGCGGCTTCATACCGACTTCTTAACCTTGTCTCCAATCCTGAACGCAGCGAACTACTTGATCAGATGGGTAAACATAAAAAAATCATGAAGAAAGAAAAGAAATAACTTTTCATTATCGTTGTTAAAACCCCCTGACTTATCTATTGGAATGAATAGGTAAAATCAGGGGTTTTTTATTTTGGTATCATCCTATACTTTAGTTTAACCTTTCCCTTATTATTAAAGATTAAAATAAATAATAGCCAGGAATTACTCATGAGCAATGCCGCACCCCGTTTTTCATCTCGATTTACATTTCTAATCAGTGCCCTCGGCATTGCGGTAGGTACAGGCAACATCTGGCGTTTCCCACGGATTGTGGCCACAAACGGCGGTGAAAATGGTGCTGGTTCATTTTTGGTGGCGTGGATTATGTTTCTCTTTTTATGGAGCATTCCACTTATTATTGCTGAATATGTTTTGGGCCGACAATCTCGTAAAGGAACCGTGGGTGCCTTCGCCCATTTTATGGGGAAGCCGTTTGCCTTCTTAGGTGGATTCGTCGGATTTGTTTCCACCGCCATTGCCTTTTATTACTCCGTTGTTGTTGGTTGGAACATCTACTATTTCGGCAGTATGACATTCAACGCCCTTCCCAATACGACCGAAACGTCCTGGGCAATTTGGAATAATTTTCAAAATGGATCATTCCCTATTTTGTTTCATGCCATTGCCATGAGTGTGGGCGGTTTTGCTATTTATAGAGGTGTCTCCTCTATCGAAAAAGTGAATCGCATACTCATTCCAACTTTATTGGTCATTGTACTTTTGTCGGTGGTCAGGGCCCTCATGCTCCCGGGGTCAATGGCGGGCATTACCTATCTATTTACACCGGATTGGGCCCAACTGAAAGAACCCCGTATTTGGCTGGAAGCCTTAACTCAAAATGCCTGGGATACAGGTGCGGGATGGGGGTTGTTCCTTACCTATGCCATTTATGTCAAAAAGCGGTATGGGGTCATTAAAAATGCCTTCACCGTTGCCATTGGGAATAACCTGGTTTCACTCATGGCTGCCATTATGATTTTCAGTACGGTTTTTTCAATTTTAGGGAATGAAATGGGAATGGCAAAACCGGAAATTCTGGATGTAATGAAATCATCCGGTCCCGCCGCCACAGGATTGACCTTTATTTGGATGCCCCAGCTATTTGCGAAAATGCCTCTGGGTAAACCATTGGCCATCCTCTTTTTTCTTGGATTGAGTTTTGCCGGGTTCTCTTCGTTGATTTCCATGTTAGAATTGGCGGTTCGGAATCTCATCGACTTTGGGGTTAAACGGGCCACCGCCGTTGGTTGGATTGTTGGCGTTTGCTTTTTGATGGGAATTCCATCGGCACAGAATTTGAATATTTTGAGTAACCAGGATTTTGTCTGGGGTGTGGCACTTATGCTGTCGGGCATTTTTGTGGCTGCTGCTGTGATTAAATATGGATTATCTAAAATAATTCAGGAAGTGAGTGCCGAAAGTGAGAATGATTGGCCATTCCCGGTTTGGTGGTCTGGTGTAATTAATTATATTGTTCCCGCATTGGGTATCATTTTACTCAGTTGGTGGATGTGGCTTTCGGCCACGGTCTATGCCCCCAATGATTGGTACGATCCTACATCATTATACAGTGTCGCAACATGTGTGGTGCAATGGGGTGTTGCCCTATTGATTTTATTTATCATTAACCGATGGATGAATAATAGACTGGAGAATCCATTAAATTAACGATGTAGCGAGGCATGTCTCGCTAATATAAATTAATATCCCCTGTAGAGATGCCCCGATTCATCAGGACGTCCCTACTAATTTATTTAAAAACCCTGACAACTTTTTTGAAACGAGCCTGTCTAAGGTGTGTTTTATAAATAATGGTGAAAGGTTATTTAAAATGAAATTGAATCGAATGTTGCCAGTCTTATTCGGCATAGGAATCCTGGGAGCAGGGTCACCTAAATTATCAGTAAAATCGGATGATCTGAAAAACCGTATTTTTGAAATAACACGAACGACAAACCCGATAATTATCGATGGTGATTTTGATGATCCCGGTTTTTTTCTTTCTATCTTTAAAATTTCAAATAGCCCGCCTAACTTCCCATTCTATTAAATGAAATTAACAGGAGGTTAAATTGAAAATTACTCAGCGTATGGTCACTTTGGGGTTGGCCCTTTTATTTTTTGTTCCTCAGTTTGGCATTGGACAGACCAACAAAAAAGCCGTCCAAAAATCTATCGAGAGTCGGACGAAAGAATATGAACAAATAGCCAAGTCCATTTGGAATTTTGCGGAAGTAGGATATCAGGAGGAGAAGAGTTCCGGGCTTCTCAAAGAAACGTTATCCGATGAAGGATTCAGTATTAAATCCGGTGTGGCTAAAATTCCCACGGCGTTTGTGGCGGAATATGGATCGGGTCAACCCGTAATCGGTATTCTGGCAGAATTTGATGCACTACCGGGTATTTCCCAAGAAGTGGCCACGCAAAGGCAACCAATTGAAAACCAAGGCGCCGGCCATGCCTGCGGTCATCATTTATTTGGTACAGCATCCACAGCGGCGGCCATTGCCGTAAAAGATTATTTAAAGAAGACCGGACAAAAAGGGACTATCCGACTATACGGGACACCGGCTGAAGAAGGAGGCTCCGGGAAAGTTTATATGGTCCGCGCCGGACTTTTTGACGATGTTGATGTGGTTCTTCACTGGCATGCGGGTGATCGGAATACGGCAAGTCCATCCACCTCCATGGCCAACCGATCAGCAAAATTTAGATTTCACGGCTATTCCGCCCATGCTGCCGGCGCCCCGGAAAAAGGGCGCTCATCTTTAGATGCAGTGGAAGCCATGAACCATATGGTGAACCTCATGCGGGAACATATTCCTGATGGATCACGGATTCATTATGTGATTACCCGTGGCGGGAATGCTCCCAATGTTGTGCCTGATTTTGCAGAAGTGTTTTATTACGTTCGGGACTTTAATGTAGATATTCTTGAGGATCTATGGGCCAGGGTCATTAAGACAGCTGAAGGTGCCGCCTTGGGAACAGGTACACGACTTGAATATGAAATCATTCATGGGAACCGACCCGTATTGGCCAATGATGTGGCACAAAAAATCATGCATGATAATTTGGTGGCTATCGGCGGCGTATCGTATACAAAAAAGGAAAAAGCATTTGCGGAGCAGATTTACAAAACACTTCGGTCACCAGATAAGGAAATATCGTCCGCCGGCGAAGTTCAGCCCTATAAATTCACCAAGGGGAAAGGCTCCACCGATGTAGGAGATGTGAGTTGGATGGTACCTACAGCAGGATTGCGAACCGCCACTTGGGTGCCCGGTACATCGGCCCATACGTGGCAAGCAGTTGCGGCTGGTGGGATGAGTATAGGTGTGAAAGGTATGATGAATGCTGCAAAAACAATTGCCGGCACTGCTGTTGATTTATTCAATAATCCAGAAGCGGTGAAAAATGCCCAAAAAGAATTAATTGAGAGAAGAGGGCCTACATTTAATTATTACTCTCTACTGGGAGATCGGGGACCACCATTAGATTATCGAAAATAAAATTGAAGTAATAGTGCAATTGACGAAAATGCCAGTAAAAAATCCACGGCCATACCTCAAGTCATGGATCGTCATCCAGTCACAACAGGAACGGGGAATCTCCTATTGGTAGATATTTCGAATGCTTTGGCGAGAGAATTGGAAGGGATGGAAGGCGATCTACTATATATCAGTGATAAAAGAAAATGGCTGGGAGGATTATATTCTACTCATGCTGTTGTGGACGAAATATTTAAACATTTGGATAATCTGATTCAGCTGGATAGAGAAACAAGTGAATTGGTTATAACAAAAAACCGAATCAATGAAATATTGATTGTTGAAAAAATGTATTAAATATTTAAATTGAAAGATTAAACAGGGACAGAGTTGGAGAAAATAATGTCAAAAATAGATAGAAGAGATTTTATTAAAACCACTGCTTTAGTCGGCGCTGCCGCTGGCATAATGCCAACATCATTATTCGGGGCATCATCAAACAAACTTCAAATTGGAATTATTGGTACTGGGTTTAGGGGCCAGGGCATGACACGATTATTGCTTAACCGTCCTGATGTAGATATACCCGTCATTTGTGATATTGATGACCGCATGATTGAACGGGTGTTAAAAGTATTTGAGAAGTCGGGAAGACCCGCCCCCAAAATTTATAAAGATGGTCCCGAAGATTTTCGCAATATGGTGGCAAATGAAGACCTGGATGGCGTTTATATTGCGACACCCTGGGAATGGCATCATCCCATGGCCATGGCGGCGATGGAAAATGACATTCATGTGGGAACAGAAGTCCCTGCTGCGTTAACGGTGAATCAATGTTGGGATTTGGTAAATACATCTGAAAAAACTGGCAAACTCTGTATGATTATGGAAAATGTAAATTACCGCCGGGATATTATGGCCGTACTCTATATGGTAAGACAAGGGTTGTTTGGTGAATTGATTCATTGCCAAGGTGGATATCAACATGACTTGCGCCATGTAAAATTTAATGATGGTGTAAGTGCCTATGGTGGCGGTGTGGAATTTGGTGAAAAAGCCTTTTCTGAAGCGGCATGGCGAACCCAACATTCTGTCGATCGTAATGCAGACCTATATCCTACCCATGGTTTAGGACCGGTCAGTCCCATGCTGGATATTAACAGGGGAAATCGAATGGTTCATCTTACGTCTACAGCATCCCAATCCCGGGGACTTCATAAATACATTGTGGATAATGGGGGAGAAGATCATCCCAATGCAAAAGTGGATTTCAAATTAGGTGATGTGGTGACCACTGTGATCAAGTGTGCCAAGGGTCAAACCATCATGCTCAGTCATGATACCAATTCACCACGTCCTTATTCTCTTAATTTTCGGGTACAAGGCACCCAAGGGCTTTGGATGAAGGATAATAATTCTATCTACATTGAAGGGATGAGTCCTGAATCTCATCGTTGGGAATCGGATGAAGCATATTTAGAAAAATATGATCATCCACTTTGGAAGCGGTTTGAAGATCAAGCAACCGGCGCCGGCCATGGGGGTATGGATTTTTTTGTCGTTCGGGCATTTGTGGAAGCGTTGAAAGATAATCAAACATCGGTAATCGATGTTTATGACGCAGTGAGTATGAGTGTCATCGTACCCTTATCAGAAAAATCAATTCGATTGAATAGTACTTCGGTGAAGATTCCGGATTTCACTCGTGGTAAGTGGAAAATAAATCAGCCTATCTTTGGATTAATGGACGCATATTAAATGCTATTATCAACATTAGACTGGACTATAGTCGGCGCATATTTCGCCCTTTCATTAGTTGTGGGCATTTGGGCGTCGAAGCAGGCGGGTAGGGATACAAAATCCTTCTTCTTGGCCGGTAGGAATATGCCCTGGTGGCTTTTGGGTGTGAGTATGGTGGCGACGACTTTCTCAACCGATACACCCAATTTAGTGACAGACCTTGTTCGCCAGAATGGAGTCTCAGGGAACTGGGGCTGGTGGGCATTTCTGTTAACAGGAATGTTGACCGTTTTCGTCTATGCAAACCTTTGGCGGCGTTCAGGGGTACTGACGGATATAGAATTTTATGAACTTCGATATAGCGGAAAACCAGCCACATTTTTGAGAGGGTTCCGCGCCCTTTATCTGGGATTGGTCTTTAATGTATTGGTTATGGGTACGGTGAGTTTGGCCGCAGTAAAATTTGGTGAAATTGTGTTGGGATTACCCGGATGGGTAACGTTGACCATTGCTTGTTCTATTACATTGGCATATTCCACATTAGGCGGACTAAAGGCAGTTATTATTACAGATTTTGTTCAATTCACTTTGGCCATGATTGGTTCGATTTGGGGAATGTTTTATATTTTAGGTTTGCCTGAAATAGGCGGATTATCCAACCTGATTTCTCACGCAAATGTTGTGGATAAACTCTCTCTCATTCCGGATCTATCCAATCCCAATGCATGGGTACCCGTGTTGTTAGTGCCGCTGGCAGTCCAATGGTGGGCCAGTTATTATCCTGGAGCGGAGCCCGGCGGCGGCGGTTATATTGCTCAACGGATGTTTTCAGCCAAAGATGAAAAGAATGCAGTGGGCGCCACTTTCTTTTTTAATGTAGCCCATTATGCATTGCGACCCTGGCCCTGGATTTTGATTGCCTTAGCATCCCTTGTTGTATTCCCTGAATTATCAGATATTCAAAAAGCGTTCCCGAATTTACCAGCGGATAAATTGGGTCATGATGTGGCCTATCCCGCCATGCTTACATTATTGCCATCGGGACTTTTGGGGTTGGTTGCCGCGTCGCTAATTGCCGCATTCATGAGTACCATGTCCACACAACTGAATCTCGGCGCCAGTTATTTGGTGAATGACTTTTACCATCGATTCATACGTCCGGATGCAACGGAAAAACAGTTGGTTAGAGCGGGTCGATTATTTACGGTCGTTTCTATTATTCTCGGGGGAGGACTTGGGCTTTTCCTCACCAGCGCCGGACAAGCTTTTACACTCTTACTGATGATCGGTGCGGGCACAGGCATGATTTACATATTGCGCTGGTTTTGGTGGCGGATTAATGCATATACAGAAATTGTAGCTATGATTAGTTCCATCATTATTGCAGGCTATTTCAATTTTGGGAATTCGGCGCTTGAGGGTTGGCAAAAGATTGTGATTGGCGCATTGCTCACAACGGTTGTTTGGATCGCAGCCACGTATTTCACACCTCCGGATGACGAAGAAACACTCCGAAATTTTGTAAAAAAAGTGAATCCCGGTGGTCCCGGTTGGGCAAAATATTCAAATGGTGTTTCCACGGAACCCTGGCCGGTGCCCAATGGTATTCTTTCCATGGTGTTGGGCTGTACCGCCGTGTATGGATTTTTATTGGGCGTAGGACAATTGATTTATGGTCATACGGATAGTGGATTAATGATTTGTGGGTTGGGTATTATTGCATCCATTGGATTGTTTAAAGTTTGGAAATGATTACCAGAGAGTTGGAGATAGCACAGAGTCTTTTATTAATTTTTCTCTGTGTTCTTTCTGGCTAACTAAATGCAAGTAAGCACTCCCGGGCGTATTTGTCTTTTTGGTGAGCATCAGGATTATCTAGGACTTCCTGTAATAGCCATGGCCATTTCTTTGCGTGCCAAAATTGATGGCAAAAAACGGAAAGATAGAAAAGTTGTCATCCATAAACCGGATTTAGGAGTAATAGAATATTTTTCATTGGATGATCTGACTTACTCCAAACCACGAGATTATTTCAAGAGTGGCATAAATGTTTGCCAAATGGAGGGGCTCACTTTTTCATCTGGATTTGAATGTGAAATCACTAGTGAAATTCCCATCCGTGCCGGTACCAGTAGCTCGTCTGCCATCATGGTGAGCTGGATCCATTTTTTATCTCGAATGGCCGATGAACCTGTAGTTTGGGATCCACAAAAGATTGGTGAATTGGCCTATAAAGCAGAAGTGACTGAATTCAATGAACCGGGGGGAATGATGGACCAATATTCTGTTGCCGTGGGGAATATCATCTATTTGGAATCGGAACCAACCCTGTCTATTCAAACATTGAATCCGAATTTGGGCGCCTTTGTTTTGGGGGATTCTTGCGAGCCTAAAGATACCATGGGCATTTTAAGTCGTTGTCGGGATTCTCGAATTAAACTTATTAAAAAATTAAAGCACAAAACCCCAGATTCAACAATTCACGTATTAAAGAATCAAGCTGAATATTCAGATTTGGAAGAAGATGAAATTGAACTCGTTAAAGGTACCCTTAGAAACAGGGACTTGCTCTATGAGGGATTAGGGGAATTGGAGAAAGATGAGCCAAACCATAAATTAATTGGGTCACTTTTTACGGAACACCATGCGGTATTATGTGATGTGTTAAAAGTAAGTACACCAAAGATTGAATCCATGTTAGATGCGGCTTTAGATGCAGGAGCATTGGGTGGTAAAATCAATGGTTCCGGTGGTGGTGGGTGTATGTTTGCCTACGCACCCAACAATTCAGTAGGAATTGCTGAAGCTATTGAAAAAGTGGGAGGAAAATCCTATATCGTGCGAGCGGACGAGGGGACAATTATAAATTAAAGGTGTTCTTTTAATTCTTTATTTTCGCCTTCGCCTTTTTCTCCGGCCATCACTTCCTTTACGTTTTCCTCTTTTTCTATTAAAAGACCTATCTTTTGAATGGGCTTTTCTTTCGGGCTTTTCCTGTGAAATCTCAAGCGCGATGGGTCTACCTTCAAATTCCTTACCCTGAATGCCTTTCATCAATTGAGCTTCTTTGGCCTTTTCTATTTCAAAAAATGAAAATGTTTTTTTGATGTCAATTTGACCAATTTCAGCATTGGACGATCCTAAACTTTCATTAATCAACCCAATCAGTCGACCGGGATTCAATTTGCTTATATAACCCAGATTGATGTAAAAATTTGTAAATGGCCCGGCTGCGCTTTGTCCCTTAGCCCTTTTACCTCTTTTACCACTTCTGCTATCCCCATGTTTGCCTGAGATATTGATATCCCTGGCATTCTTATAGTAGGATAAGTATCGATTGAATTCGGTGGATACAAAATGTTGGATCAATTCTTCCCGATCGAGGGATGAGAGTTTTTCATAAATTTCCGGCAAAAAAGGGCCGATCTGTTTAACATCTACTTCCACTTTTTTAATTTTATCAATAAGGGTATAGAGGCGGGTTTGACAGATATCGATTCCATTGGGAACCAATGCCTTTGAAAAGGATATGCCTGAAATCCGTTCAATCTCATTAAGCCTTCTAATCTCTCGAGTATGAATAATTGCAATAGAAACACCGCTTTTCCCGGCACGTCCCGTTCGACCGCTTCGATGGGTATAAATTTCAGAATCATCTGGTAAATTATAATTGATAATATGGGTGAGGTCATTCACATCCAATCCCCGGGCGGCCACATCTGTGGCGACTAAAATTTGCAACTGACGTTTCCGGAATTTCCCCATAACTTCGTCCCGTTGTCCTTGGGATAATTCACCATGAATCGCATCGGCGTTATATCCATCATGCATGAGTTTATTAGCAACTTCTTTGGTTTCCCTGCGCGTTCGGCAAAAAACAATACCGTAAATAGTTGGATTAATATCCGCAATGCGTTTGAGGACTTCATATCGATCTTTGGCCTGAACCATATAGTAAATATGCTCCACATTTTCAGCGCCTAAATTCGCCTTCCCTGCAGAAACTTCTAAAGGATTACTCATATATTTTTTCGTAATTGAAATAATATTTTTAGACATGGTGGCGGAAAATAGAAGTGTCTGTTTCTCTTGGGGAGTCGTGGCCAGAATGTCTTCAAGATCTTCTTTAAATCCCATGGTAAGCATTTCATCTGCTTCATCCAGTACGACCCGAGAAATGTTATTGAGTTTCAGCTTTTTTCGTTTAATAAGGTCTTTGGTTCGCCCTGGCGTACCAATAACAATCTGGGCGCCTTTTTTCAGGGATTTTATTTGAGGCTGAATACTGGCCCCACCATAAACAGCTAAAATGTTGATTCCCCTCATATATTTTGAATAATCGCCTATATCTTTAGCAATTTGAACGCAAAGTTCTCGTGTGGGACAAAGGACCAATGTTTGGGTTGATTTATCATCAATATTGGTCAAATGGATAGAGGGTAAACCAAACGCGGCTGTTTTCCCCGTTCCGGTTTGGGCTGATGCGATTAGATCTTGATCTGTCGATAGTAAATGGGGTATGGTTTTCGACTGAATGGGTGTAGGATTTTCAAATCCCAATTCAGATATGGCTTGAATGATTTCAGGGTAAAGCCCGAAATGTGTAAAAGAATTCATTGTGTGGGTATTTCTATTAAACGTGGAATGAGGAATATGAACGGATGAATTTACCCTATATATATGCCCATACCTAAACCCTACGTGCGGAATTAAATAATTGTCAAATAATCAAATATTTCCATTAATTTTTCTTTCCTATGAATAAAATCGAATCATCCTCTTCCATTTCTTCATAAGCTTCTAATAATAATATTTCAAATTGAGGGGAGAAAAATTCATCCAGATCTTCTTCTAAATGGTGGTTAAAAAGGGCATTTTTAATTTCGTAGCATTCTTCCCCTTTCCAGAATGAATGAAAAACAATGCCACCATTATTTAAGATGGAAGATTGTTTTTTGATGGATAATTGTAATGCTTCATTTGTTAAATTCTGAAGCATTTTATTTGAATATATACAGTCAAAATTCTTTTCGCCATCTTGATGTATTCATTTACCGTTTGTTTCGTAAGATAATAATTATCAGTCATATAATTTTATTTTTCATAGGAACATTGATGCTGTAAACTAATACGATTTTATTGAACTTATAATTTCAATTTGAAAGGATACCTATGAATGATATAAGCCTATTGGTTATGGCGGCGGGAATGGGGTCCAGGTATGGGGGCTTAAAACAATTGGATGCCGTTGGTCCCAACGGCGAAACGATTATTGATTATTCTGTTTATGATGCAATTCAGGCTGGATTTAATAAAGTGGTTTTTATTATTCGGAAAGAATTTGAGGTCCAATTTAAATCGCAAATCACCGAAAAATATGCGGGTCATATCCAAGTCGAATTTGCATTTCAGGAATTGAATGCACTACCCAATGAATTTCAGTGTCCCGAGGGTAGAGAAAAGCCTTGGGGGACAGGCCATGCCATTTTAACTGCAGCCGATTTAATTCAAGAGCCATTTGTTGTAATCAATGGGGACGATTATTATGGCAGAGAATCTTTCAATGTGGTGGCGAATTATTATAATAATGGTGCAGAGAATTTCAGTATGGTCGCTTTTCAACTGGATAAAACATTGTCCATTTTCGGTGGAGTTACCCGTGGGTTATGTACAGTTGAGAATGATTCACTATTTATGGTGGTTGAAACGGAAAATCTACAAAAAATAGAAAATGAATTTACTTCTGATCGTAAAATTAATTTAGATGGGAACGAACCGGTTTCTATGAATATGTGGGGATTTACACCGGTTTTATTTGACTATCTTAATGAAATGATTATTGAATTCTTGAAAAAAGATGGGCATGAAATGAAAAGCGAATTTCTCATCCCATCAGTCATTAATAATCTCATTCAAAGTGGTCGGGAACCGGTTCATGTATTGAGAAGTTCCTCTTCATGGTTTGGTGTGACCTATAAAGATGATAAACCCTATGTCATGGGTGAAATCCAAAAATTGGTTGATCGAGGTATTTATCCCCAAAAATTATTTTAAGAAGTTTCCTTAAAATAAATGAGTGAAACCATGAATATTTCGGTAGTGATTCCTACATATAACCGAAAGCACACTTTGCCGCGTGCTATTGCTTCCGTTCTAAATCAAACCATTCAACCAACAGAAATAATCATGGTAGATGATGGCTCCACCGATGGGACGGCAGATTGGATCCAAGAGACTTACCCAAGAATCAACCCAATCAGCCAATCAAATAAAGGAGTTAGCGCGGCACGAAATATTGGAATAAAATCTGCAAAATGCGATTGGATTGCCTTACTGGATTCTGATGATGAATGGCTTCCGGAAAAGTTAGAAAAACAGGTGGAGGCGCTGAACCAAAATCCCGGAATAAAATTTTGTCATACGGAAGAAATTTGGGTTCGAAATGGTGTACGAGTGAACCAAAAGAAAAAGCATCAAAAATATGGAGGATATATTTTTGAACAGTGTCTGGATATGTGCCGAATTTCACCATCCTCAGCCATTTTTCATCAATCTCTATTGGATGATGTGGGCTATTTTGATGAAGCATTTTCTGTCTGTGAAGATTATGATCTTTGGTTGCGCATTACGGCCGAATATCCCGTCCTGTTTTTGGATGAACTGCTTATAAAAAAATATGGTGGGCATAGGGATCAACTTTCAATAGTTCCGGATGGAATCGAAACCTATCGAATCCAGGTACTGGAAAAATTAATTCAACAAAAATTGACTTTTTCTCAAAAGAAATCCATGGAAAAAATGCTTATTCGAAAATTGAAAATCTATGCCAATGGTGCTCAAAAAAGAGGGAGAGAACAAGCGTTTAATCAAACCATGAAAAGGATTGATGAATTATCCGCCCCATGTTGATTACATTTGGTGGTACTTTTTGATTCACTTGAGGGGTGAATCCCATAAAAAATAAGGAGTTATTATGAGACGTTTCTTGCGACTATCCATCATTCTTTACATTATATCCGTTTTTCTAACCGCTCAGGATAAACCAAAATCAATTCTCCCCGGGCCGGATCGATCAGAAGGAGAGGGACCCTTTAAAAGATTGGTCATTCGCGGCGCCACTGTCATAGATGGCTCCGGCGCACCGCCTCGGGGACCGGTGGATATTGTAATTGAAGGCAACAAGATTACTTCTGTAAGCGGCGTGGGATATCCCGGAGTACCGATTAACGAAAAGCGTCGTCCCAAAGCTGGCGATTATGAAATTGACGCTCAGGGCGCCTATGTGATGCCTGGATTCGTAGATATGCATACCCATGCAGGTGATCCGCAAAAAGCACCCGATACAGAATATGTATATAAACTATGGTTGGCACATGGCGTAACGACTGTACGTGGTGTTGGATTAGGATCTCTTGAATTCAGTCTAAGTGAGAAAGAGCGTTCGGCTAAAAATGAAATTACAGCCCCCAGAATTTGGGCCTATCAACGTCCGGGACAGGGGAAGGACTGGAAAGGCGGTTCCATCAATGATCCCGCGACAGCACGAAAGTGGGTGAAATACGCGGCTAAAAAAGGTGTGGATGGACTTAAACTCGGCGCCTATGAACCAAGGATCATGGCTGCCCTCATCGATGAGGCGACCAAGAATAATTTGGGCACTACAGCCCATTTAGCCCAGACTGGTGTGGCCCGGATGAATACCATAGATGCAGCCCGTTTGGGCCTCGGCACTCAAACCCATTACTATGGCCTGTTTGAATCCATGTATGAAAATAATGACGTTCAGCCTTGGCCCGTGGATATGAATTACAGTAACGAACAGCATCGGTTCGGACAGGTGGCTCGCCAATGGAGTCTGGTAAAGCCCAATGGCGAAAAATGGGAAGCTTTAAGGAAAGAGCTGATCGAGTTGGATTTGACTTTGGATCCCACCATGACTATCTATGCCGCAGGGCGAAATGTAATGTATGCAAGAAATGCAGATTGGCATGACATTTATACCCTGCCGTCACAATGGGATTTTTACACTCCCAGCAGACGTGCACATGGATCATACTGGTTTAACTGGACTACACATGACGAGATTGCCTGGAAAAAATTCTACCAGGTGTGGATGCAGTTCTTGAATGAATACAAAAATGCAGGCGGCCGAGTAACTACCGGTTCAGATAGCGGATACATTTATAAACTTTATGGATTCGGTTATATTGAGGAATTAGAACTTCTACAGGAGGCCGGGTTTCATCCGCTGGAAGTGGTGAGAGCGGCGACCCTCCATGGTGCGGAAACACTCCATAAACCATTGGGGACACCCGTAAATTTTGGTATGGTGAAAAAGGGGATGTTAGCAGACCTTGTCATTGTGGATGAAAACCCCCTTGCAAATTTCAAGGTACTCTACGGCACCGGCGCAATCAAGATCAATGAAAAGAATGAAGTGGCTCGTGTGGGAGGCGTGAAATACACAATCAAAGATGGCATTGTGTATGATGCCAAGCAGCTTTTGAAAGATGTCGAAAATATGGTGAAGAAGGCCAAGCGTCGTGACGGAGATTTGGAAAAATATTAACTGGAAGAAATTAATGAAACAACTGATCATAGGGGTAATTACCCTCAGTATTGCTTTTGCCCAAACCCCGGAATATTTGAATAAAAAGATAGACCAAATGGCCGATCGCCTGGAAAAAAAGGTGATTGACTGGCGACGGGATTTTCATGAAAATCCTGAACTGTCAAACCGGGAATATCGGACCGCTGAAAAGGTGGGGGCTCACCTTCGTTCTTTGGGGATGGAAGTGCAAACCGGTGTGGCCCATACCGGAGTTGTGGGACTCCTTAAAGGCGGTAAGCCGGGCAAGGTGGTGGCACTCCGAGCGGATATGGACGGCCTGCCGGTAAAGGAAAAGGTGGATCTACCATTCGCATCCAAAGCGAAAGGCCTTTACCAGGACAAAGAAGTAGACGTCATGCATGCTTGTGGCCATGATAATCATATTGCGGGACTCATGGGTGCGGCGGAGATCCTCGCCAGTATGAAAGGGGATCTCCCGGGGACGGTCAAATTTATTTTTCAGCCGGCAGAAGAAGGAGCGCCTCTTGGTGAAAAGGGCGGTGCGCCTTATATGGTAGAAGAAGGTGTCATGGAGAATCCTAAGGTGGATGCCATTTTCGGCCTCCACGCCTGGCCTGGATTATTGGGTACAGCCCAATATCGCTCCGGACCCATGATGGCTGCAGCCGAGCGGATGCGTATCACCGTCACCGGTGTGCAAACCCATGGTGCCAAACCTTGGGGTGGTGTGGATCCAATCGTAATTTCAGCTCAGATCATTAATTCGTTGCAAACCATTATTGCCAGAGAGGTGGATATCACGGAAGTCCCGGCCATTGTGACTGTTGGTTCCATCCACGGTGGGGTGCGGAATAATATTATTCCGGAAGAAGTGGTAATGGAAGGAACGATTCGAACCTTTAATGAAGATGTACGCCGACAGATTCATGCCAGTATTCGGAATAAAGTTGAAATGATGGCGGCTGCATCCGGCGCAGAAGCTAAGTTGGAAATATTCAGTGGCATTGCCAAAGTGACCTACAATGAGCCATCCTTGACGGAGCAGATGCTGCCTTCATTACGGCGAGTATATGGGGAAGAAAATGTGAAGGTTCGGCCCTTCGTCACCGGTGCAGAGGATTTTCCATTTTTCACCGATCATGCCCCGGGACTATATTTCTTTAATGGTGTGGCAGTGGACCCATCTACAGCATCGTCAAACCATTCCCCTTATTTTGCTGCAGATGAACGGAATTTAAAATTTGGTATGAAATCGCTCGCCCAGTTGGCGGTGGATTATTTATATTTGAATCAATAATTCTGCTGTTGATACGTAGCGTCGGGGCGTCTTTACAACGATCATTTTAATTAAAATTTTCCCCTAACTTTCTATCATGTATGAAAAAATTAAAGAGAATAGTGTCTATATTTATTTAGATATAATTATGATTAATTATTTGCGCGGTTGTGGTGAATAGACCACTCATCATGGATGGTGCTATGGGGACAGAGCTCATGGCTCGAGGGTTGGATTTGCCTCTACCATTATGGTCTGCAGAATCAAACTTAACCGACCCGGATGTGGTTAAATCTGTCCATCAAGACTATGTTAATTCCGGGGCAGATATCATTGGGACCAATACATTTCGTACTACCACATGGACTTATCGTAAAGCCGGATTTACCCCAAAACGGGCGGCAGAACGGGCAAAATCCAGTTTAATGAAAGCGGTGGATTTGGCAAGATCAGCCAATCCAAAGATCACGGCAGGATCGATCACAACCATTGAAGATTGCTATGAGTCGGAATCCTTTCCGGGCCGTGATGCGGCAGAAGATACCTATGGGGAAAATGTAGAATGGTTCAAAGAAGCGGGCGTAGATGTTATCCTGTTTGAAACCATGGGTCATTTGGATGAGATTGATGTTGCACTCAAATCTGTAAATGAAAATAAAATTTGGTTGAGTTTGATCGTGAATGATGACGATCATTTATTATCGGGGCATCCAATAGAATCAGTATATGAATTGGCCAAGTACAAAGTTGATGTGCTCATGTTGAATTGCAATACGATTGATAAAACGGATCAGACTTTAGAAAAAATGATAAATAATTGGGGCAGAGATTGGGGTGTCTATCCCAATTTAGGATTGACTGAACCGGAACCTGATGGTGAAATGAAAGAGAAAGTGGATGACCGATCATTCAGCAAAATTGTTTCCAAATACTTGGGCATGAATCCAATGGTGATTGGATCATGCTGTGGTTCTACACCAAAGCATACTGAAATGATCTATAAATTGGTGAATCTATAGGGATTAAACATTTTGCCTTACCATGCATTGGTTGTTGCTCATATAGATAGAGAGTGGTACCGCTTGGATGCCGGATTATGCAATCGCCGTGGACACCAATTAACGCATGTGAATCCAAATGAAGAAACGCTATTACCCGATACAAAAAAAGATGGTGATGCTCATTTTGAAATAGTAGATGACCATGGGTATTTTGGACCGTACCTGCAGTTATTTGTTGAATCTTTTTTGCGAAATGTAGATAGATGGAAATACTGGCGATCATTTGTTTGTAATAAACATTTATTAATGTAGAATCCTCCGTGGTAATTTTTATTTTTTTATATTAATTTCGCCGGAACTTTTTAAGTCCGTTTGGTGTATTTTAAACATTTATTATTTTAAATAATCAAAATTGAGGAGGTCATAAACCGGTGATAAAAGTCACGGATTTGTCCAAAAATTACGGCCCCGTAGAAGCAGTAAAATCAATATCCTTTGAAATTCAGGATGGAGAAATTGTCGGTTTCTTAGGTGCTAACGGTGCGGGAAAAACAACCACGCTCAAAATGATTACGGGGTATTTGGTACCAACAGAAGGAAAAATTGAGGTCAATGATCTTAATATCATCGATGATACTCATGAAATCCAGAAACAGATTGGGTATTTGCCCGAGCTGAACCCATTGTATACAGAAATGCGTGTCTATGAATATTTTGAATTTCTGGCTGGAATTCGAAATATTACGGGGCGTCCGTTTAAAGATGCTTTGTTACGTGTTGTGGAAAATTGCGGATTAAATGGTGTCATTCATAAAAATATATCGGAATGTTCAAAAGGGTACAAACAACGTATCGGGTTGGCAGCTGCCATGATTCATGATCCGAAAATATTGATTTTAGATGAACCAGTTACAGGATTGGATCCCAATCAGATTGTGGAAATCCGCGGATTAATTAAAAAGTTGGGAAAAGAAAAACTGGTGTTTATGTCCAGTCACATTCTACAGGAAATTCAGGCGACTGTGGATCGTATCATGATCATTCATGAAGGAGAAATTGTGGCCAATGGCACCAGTGATGAACTCATGAGTAACTTTATGGGGAATGTTCTGTTAAATATGGAAATTAAGGGTGGTGCAGTCGAATCGATTGAACATATTCAAGCTAAACTTCCCAGTGTAAAATTCATTTCTATGGAAGATTTAAATGGCATTCAGCATGTTCAATTTGAATATGGTAAAGGACAGGATCCTCGTGAAGAATTATTTCGTTACGCAGTAGACAATAACTGGTCTATCCTGAAAATGACACCTCACACCACTAACCTGGAAGATATTTTCCGAGACTTAACAACGGAAGGGGATCTTAATGCTTAATATAAGAATGGTTTTTCGCAGAGAGATGTTGGGATTTTTTAATAGTCCAATGGCTTATATTTTTCTGGTGATTTTTGCAGTCGTAAATGGATACTTTTTTACCAATACCTTTTTCCTTTTCGGGCAATCTGATTTACGAACTTTATTTGACATTGTGCCTCTGGTGTATCTCTTTTTTATTCCGGCCGTATCCATGGGACTCATTGCCAGAGAAAACAATATAGGTACAATGGAAATAATTTCTACATTACCACTAAATACATATGAATTTGTCATGGGAAAATTTTTGGCTGGATTTAGTCTCATTCTATTAGGATTGGCAGCCACATCTATTCATTTCTTTACGCTTATGGCAGTGGGAACCAATGTAGATATTGGTGCAATTTTTAGTGGGTATCTAGGTCTGGCTTTGATGGGTGCAACGTTTACGGCAATAGGTGTTTACACCAGCAGTGTTACGGAAAACCAGGTTGTAGCTTTTATCATTGGTGTATTTGTTGTTCTGGTTTTTTATATGTTGGATAAGACGCTGATATTTGTACCCCATTCTCTCGCGGGTATCGTTCAGTTTTTAGCAGTGGATTACCATTTATCGAATATTTCTCGAGGGGTAATTGATTCCAGGAATTTGGTATACTTTTTCTCAATGATCGGATTTTTCATTTTTTTGACGATTCAAACACTTGAAGTGCGGAGGTGGAAATAGATTATGATAAAGTTTAAAAATATGGATTTCAAAAAATCCGTAATTGTTCCGGGAATGCTTTTGATTGTTATTTTATTTTTATTAAATGGAATCTCAAGAAACTATTTCTTTCGCTGGGATTTAACGGATAATGATATGTATTCCTTGTCCACGTCGAGCGAATCGGTAGTAGAGCAAGTTGACGATTTATTGACAATGAAAGTATATTTCTCCGATGATCTTCCGGGAGAGTATGCCAATAATCGTCGCTATCTACAGGATATTTTGGAAGAGTATGAAGCCTTATCAGATGGGAATATTCGTTTTGAATTTTTCCGTCCCGAGGATAATAAAGATATTGAACAAGAAGCGCAAAAAGCTGGAATAATGCCAGTCCAAATGCAGGTGATAGAAAATGATAAAATGGAAGTCAAGCGGGTCCTCATGGGGATGGTTATTCTCTATGAAGATAAGAAAGAAGTACTTCCGGTGATTCAAACTACTACCGGTTTGGAATATGAAATTACCACTCGGATTAAAAAGTTGGTTGAAACCAATAAACCAATAGTTGGTATTGCACAAATAGAAGGGCAGGAGAGCCAAACGCAAAATATCCAAAATGTGCTACGGCAGCGCTATAACGTTCAAACGGCGAATCTATCGGATGAAGTGCCTGTAGATATTGGTGTATTGCTAATGAATGGTGTTTCAGATTCTCTTTCGTCAAATGAATTAACGAATTTACAAGCCTATTTAAGTCGGGGCGGTAATATGTTTTTGGCCCAGAATCGCGTCAAAACAAATTTACAAGTGCAACAAGCTTTTGTGATTCAATCCAATATTTTTTCACTCATGGAGCCCTATGGATTTACAATAGTTGAGAATTTGGTGACGGACCAGGTTTGCGGCCGTGTCAGCGTCCAGCAGCAAATGGGCCCAATTAGGATGAATGTACCCATGGAATATCCGTTGCTGCCGGTAGTCCGAACATTTAATCAAAATGAACTTTTGGTGTCAGGCTTGGAGCAGCTTCAATTGATTTTTGCCAGTGAGATCCTATGGGATTCATCCATGACTGATCAAGTGAATTTTGTTCCTTTGTTATTTTCTTCTGAACATTCTGGGGAAATGAGAGGAAACTTTAATCTCAACCCTGATCCCCAGCAGAATCCATTTTTGCGAATGTTTAATCAGTCAGGAAAAATATTGGGTGCTCGATCGGAGAAAGTCGATGCAAATGGGTTAATGAGCCAAGTTGTTCTTGTGAGCGATTCGGAATTTCTATTGGATCAAGGTGGCGGAAGATCCCCGGAAAACCATATATTCATGATGAATTCAGTGGATTATCTTATTGGTGATCGTGATTTAATTGCTTTACGATCACGTGAAATCACATCGCGACCATTGGAAGAAATAGCAGATGAAACAAAGAAAACTTGGAAGTGGGTGAATATTATATTGCCGTCATTTCTCATTGTTGGGTTCGGTTTGATTCGGATGCAGACACAAAAGCGACGAAGCAGTGTTTTGGAGGAGCTTTATGGGTAAGAATATGAAATGGCTATTGATTTCATTAGGTGTGTTGGTTGTTCTGTTTGGGATTAATAAAATTCAGCAAAATCAATTGACCTCCAAAAGCGACACTGTTTTTGATATTGATAGAGACGATGTGTTTCAAATCAACATTATTCAGGGTAATGATTCAATTTCACTTTCTTTTAGTGGCGAAAGTTGGGCCATTGATGGAAATGATACACTCCAGGTAAAATCGAATACCATGGATCGTTTTTTTGAAACTGTTATCAATGTAAAACGCACATCTCTCGTATCTAAAAATGCCGGGAAATGGGATAAGTTTAATGTGGGTGACTCCACCGGTACCCATCTGGTTTTAAAGGATTATAATAGTGAACCAATTGCAAATGCGGTTGTTGGACGATCTAATGCCGAATGGTCATCAAGCAATATTCGATTTGGTGAAGAAACTGATGTGTACCAAACCAGTGAAAATATAACATTTCAATTGAATACAGCACCCACCTATTGGGGAGAGGTACCACCTCCGCCAGAACCAGATACTACTTCTGTAGATTCACTTTAATAAAAAACCGCTTTATGAGGGGTTTTTTTATTTTTTAATATTTAATTTTCAATATAAATTGACCACCTGGTCACCATTGCTTTATTTATGATATCAAATACAAATAAATTTGAACAATTACCTGAAGAGAAGCAGTCTCGTATTGTGGATGCATCCATTTCTGAATTTGCAGAAAAGGATTACGAAACTGCATCCATGAATACGGTTGTAAATCAAGCAGGAATTTCCAAAGGATCCCTTTTTAATTATTTCAAGACGAAAAGTGTTCTTTACGATCATATTTATCAATTGGCACTTAGGGAAGTTAAATTATATCTCCGGGATGTTCGGGATGAAACAATTGATCTTTCATTTGAAAATCGTCTTTCCAAGGTTGTGGATTCAGGTGTTCTTTTTATTATGGAGCATCCGCGGTTGGCGCGTATTTATTTTAGATTGGTTTATTCCGGTGATTCACCGAATAGAGAAAAAATCGTGAATGAATTACAGGCCATGTCCGATGACTATTTAGGAAATATAATTCAAGATGCTATGGATAGAAATGAATTGAATCCCAATTTAAATAAGGCTCAATCTGTCTTTTTTCTTGATGCTGTATTGAACCATTTTTTAAAAGAATATCATGAAGCAATGGAAATGGGATCTCAGCAACAATATGACCGAAAAGAATGGGTAAGTGGTATTGCAACATTATTTATTAAAGGATTTAGCTAAAACCACGAAGGCACGGAGACACGAAACATTAATAAAGCACGAATTGTATTTTCGTAATAAGGAAATAATATGAATGATTTAAATAAAAAAGAATATCCATCCGTTCAGGAAATGAGTGATGATCAGCGAATTGGAATAGTTAAAGATATTTTTGCTTCCGTTACTGATAAGTATGATTTTTTAAATCGATTTCTCTCTGGAAGACGTGATGTGGCTTGGCGGAAACGAACTGTATCAGAGATGAATTTCTTTAACACAAACCGGTTTTTGGATGTGGCCACGGGAACGGGTGATTTGGCATTGGATTGTGCCAATACCTATTCTGATGTAAAAGTAATTGGCGTGGATTTCGTCCAGGAAATGGTTAATAATGGATTGAAAAAAGTGGACACACAAAATCTGGAACATCGCGTTGAGTTGAAATGGGGTGATGCAACAAATATTGATTTTATTGATGACACTTTTGATGTGACAGCAATTGCATTCGGAATTCGAAATATTCCCAATAAGGAAAAAGCATTATCAGAAATGAAGCGAATTATTGTTCCAGATGGACAGATAATGGTTTTGGAACTCACCACCCCAGAACCAGGTTTTTGGCGGAGCACATACAGTTTTTATCTCAATGGCGTATTGCCCAAACTGGCAAAATGGTTTACGAAAAATCCTGCTGCATATGAGTATCTTGCTGACTCCATTATAAATTTCCCCAGTCGTGGAGAATTTCTTGCGTTAATGGAATCCATGGGATTGAAAAATTGCAGAGCAATACCGCTCACATTTGGGGTTTGCACACTTTACATAGGACAAAAATAATGAATAAAAACAAAGCATTACAAAAAATGAACGATTTTCAGAAAAATACAATTACAAAAGTTTTGGGAATTGAAATAACAGATTTCGGGCCTGATTATTTTTGTGGAAAAATGCCCGTTGATCATCGAACAGTTCAGCCCTATGGATTGCTCCATGGGGGCGCATCTGCTGTCTTGGCAGAATCTTTAGGCAGTATTGCTGGTGGAATGAAGGTTAATCGAGATACCCAAACTGTTGTGGGTGTAGAAATCAATTGTAATCATTTACGAAGCGCACGAGATGGATGGGTTTATGGAAAAGCGACACCCGTAAAGATTGGGAGAAAAATTCATGTGTGGAATATTGAGATCAAAAATGAAGACGATAAATTGGTAGCGGTTAGTCGGTTGACATTGGCTGTTATTGATAAAAAAATGAACCATTGAGACACAGAGAAATAAAATGAGCTTACAATCACTTTGGTCCAGTGCCATGGCCATGGAGGGATCGGTTGCTGTTTGGCGTTGTCCAAGGGAAGATAAGATTCATTTTCTTGCCGACCTTTCCGAATCTCCATCCAAAGGTCGGATCGATCTTCAAAATACAGAGCCGGGATTTTTGGTAAGTCCCTTTATGAATCCGGAAGGGAATGAGACGATATTTCTAAATGCTGATGTATATGGGGTTCACATGTCGGATGGGACATGGAACATGGATCATGGGGAAGATGCATTTCGACAGGCTCAATGCTCAATTAATTATCATTTAAATACAAAACCGGACACGGAAATATCAGGAGAAAAAGATCATTTTATTAAAATGGTTGAAGATGGAATTACAGCTATTAAAGAAGGTGAATTTGATAAAGTTGTTTCGGCGCGGACATATGACGAACAATTGCTGGAAAATTTTGACATTATTGAACAATTTAATCGAATGGAAAAAGCATATCCTGATGCATTCGTCAGTTTGGTTTCCATTCCAGGTCACGGAACATGGTTGGGTGCGTCTCCGGAGCTTTTGATTGAAGTATCTGTAGAACATTTTCGTACGGTTTCTGTTGCTGGAACTCAACCATTTCCATTGGATAAAGATGTGTCTGAAGCAGCGTGGAATCAGAAAGAAATTGAAGAGCAGGCCATGGTGAGTCGCTACATCATTGAGCAATTCAAAACGATTCGCTTACGGGAATTTGAAGAGAGTGGCCCGCGATCCGTTCGAGCAGGGAATATGATTCATCTGAAAACAGAATATAATGTGAATCTAAAAGAAGTTAATTTCCCAGAATTGGGTACGGTGATGCTCCATTTGCTTCATCCTACGTCAGCTGTCTGCGGGATGCCAAAATTTTCTGCACTTCGATTCATTGCTGCCAATGAACATTTGAATCGGGAATTTTACAGTGGTTATTTAGGTCCGGTTAATATAGATGGGAATAACCGTCTTTATGTGAATCTCCGCTGTATGCAAATCCTTCGCACACGGGCTGTCCTTTATGCCGGCGCAGGAATCACTCACGATTCTGTCCCAGAAAAAGAATGGGAAGAAACAGCGTTGAAATGTAGAACGTTATTAGATGTGATGAATGGAAGCTTTTTACCACGGAGACACGGAGATACGGGGAACTAAATGGGAGATTATGTGAATTCTGTGGTTTTAAAAAACACTCAGCATATTTATGATTTGGTTGGACTTTGTGCAGACTTTGGTGTGGAGAAGGCGGTGGTATGTCCCGGCTCACGCTGTGCACCGCTTTTGATTGGTTTTGGGAAACATCCAAATATTGAAACGATTTCTGTTACGGATGAACGTTCAGCAGGATTTGTTGGACTTGGGCTTGCACAGCAGACCGGAAATCCTGTCGTCTTGGTTTGTACATCTGGGACGGCAGCCCAGAATTTTGCACCCGCTGTGATAGAAGCATATTATCAAAATGTTCCGCTATTTGTATTAACAGCTGACCGTCCACCGGAATGGATCGACCAGTGGGATGGGCAAACGATTCGCCAAAAAAATCTGTATATAGAACACATCAAAGGCTGTTTTCTTTATGATGAAGACACCACAGGTGTAGGGAAAAAAGCATTGGAATTGGCTTTGGAAGGTGCACTTGGACCGGTTCATTTAAATATTCCAATTCGGGAACCGTTTTATCCTGATTCATTTGAAGAAATTAGATTTAACGAAAAGGCGCACAGACCGCAAAGTAAAAATATTTATAAAATTGATGAATCGGTTAGGGATGAATTTGAATCAATTTTGAATTTATCTGAAAAAGTTTTAGTGTTGGGTGGACAGATGGAGCCGAATCTGGAATTGGTTATATTGTTGAATCAATTGGATGTACCGGTTGTTGGAGATGTGATTTCAAATCTTCATGGTTTAGAAGGTGTGATTAATTCATCCGATTTAATTTTTAAAACGGATGAAGAATTTTTGGCTCCGGATTTTTTAATTACATTTGGTCGATCGGTTATTTCCAAAAATCTGAAACTCTATTTACGAAAAAATAAACCGAAAGTACATTGGCACATTGGTGAAGGGATGGTGGGAGATCCGTTTCAAAGTTTGACGAAAATAATTAAAACACCGCCATTGCAATTTTTCACAGATTGGTTGGATATGGTAATTAAAATAAACGATCAGGATGATTATTGTAATTTATTGAAAGACACTCAAAAGAGTATTGACGAAGACTTTGATTTAACATTAGATAACGCAGAATTCAATTATTTTAATGCTGTCCGAAGTGTGCTGAAGCAATTACCCCAAAACTGTGTCCTTCATTTAGGGAACAGCATGCCGGTTCGGATTGCCAATTTTATTGGGATTAAAGAATCAACCATTGATATTTGGTGTAATCGTGGAACATCCGGGATTGATGGCGTGGTGAGCACCGCTGTTGGGCATGCATTGGCAGAGCCCAACAGGAAACACACTTTGATTATTGGTGACCTTTCATTCTTTTACGATCGAAATGGGTTGTGGCTGAATCACGAATTTCCGACCAATCTGCAAATCGTTATTTTAAATGATTCCGGTGGTGGAATTTTCAATATAATTTCAGGTCCGCCTAAGCAGAATGGACTTACTAATCTTTTTACGACACCCCACCAACGGACAGCTAAACTCACAGCGCAAGAGTTCAATTTGACATATTGCAAAATAACATCTTTGGAAGAAATTGATGGATGGTCATCGGGCATCTTTGAAATATTTACAAACATGAAAATAAACACGGAAATATTTAAACGTTTAACCACGAAAACACAGCGACTTGAAGAAAAAAAATTATAAATATGTGAAAGAAATAAGGAGAATAATATGAATTGGAAACAGAATTGGGAAACCATTAGGGAATATGATGAAATCAAATTTGATTTCTTTGAAGGGATTGCCAAAATCAGCATAGATCGGCCGGAGAAACATAATGCATTTACGCCGCGTACGGTGAAACAAATGATTGATGCCATGAATATTTGCAGGGATGATGCCAATATTGATGTGATCATTTTTACCGGCGAAGGGGGCAAAGCATTTTGTAGTGGTGGAGATCAGGGTGTTCGGGGACATGGCGGGTATGTAGGCAAAGATGAAGTTCCGCGCCTAAATGTGTTGGACTTGCAAAAGCAAATTCGATCTATACCTAAAGTCGTGATTGCGGCTGTAGCAGGATGGTCCATCGGCGGCGGTCATGTGCTTCATGTGATATGCGATTTAACCATTGCAGCGGAAAATGCCATGTTTGGGCAGACCGGCCCAAAAGTGGGATCGTTTGATGGTGGATTTGGCGCATCCTATTTAGCCAGAAGTGTGGGACAGAAAAAAGCCCGGGAGATTTGGTTTCTATGCGATCAATACAATGCAGATCAAGCCTTGGATATGGGTTTGGTAAATACAGTAGTGCCATTAGATGAATTGGAAGATACATTCATTGCATGGGCTAAAAAGATTCAGGAAAAATCACCGTTGGCGATTCGGATGTTGAAATCATCCTTCAATGCTGAATTGGATGGTCAAGCCGGAATCCAAGAATTGGCCGGGAATTCCACTCTACTGTATTATTTATCTGATGAAGCAAAGGAAGGTCGGGACGCTTTTGTTGAGAAGCGGAAGCCTGATTTTTCAAAGTATCCTAAATTTCCCTGATAACCATGGAGTCACAGAGAACATGGAGAATAAAAATATTTCAATAATGAACTCAGTGTCTCTGTGGTAAAAACAATGAAGTGGATTAACGCTTTTCGTCTGCGAACTTTACCGTTGGCCTTTTCCTGTATCATTATGGGAAGCGGGTTGGCATTTGGGGATGATCAATTTAATTTAATGGTTTTTGTATTGGCTTTGATAACGACTCTGTTTCTCCAAATTCTCTCTAATCTGGCCAACGACTACGGCGACTTTGTAAAGGGGACGGATAATAAAAATCGGGTTGGTCCGGAAAGAACTCTGCAATCGGGATTAATTACCAAAGATGAAATGGTGAAAGCTATGTGGATCATTACATTATTATGTTCGGTGTTTGGCGTATGGCTTATTTATGAAGGCACCAAAGGTTTAGATTTACATAGAGCGGGCTTGTTCGCAATTCTTGGCCTTGCCGCCATGGGCGCCGCAGTGAAATATACTATGGGAAAAAACCCTTATGGTTACGCAGGATTGGGAGATGTGTTTGTCTTTTTGTTCTTTGGCTGGCTGGGCGTGATCGGGTCTTATTTTTTGCACACGCATTCGATTAATATAAAAATAGTGCTTCCGGCCTCTGCGATTGGGTTTTTTACAACAGCTGTTCTCAATATTAATAATATGCGGGATCATGAAGCAGATGCAAAGTCAGGTAAAAATACGTTGGTAGTGCGAATCGGAATATCTTGGGCGAAACGCTATCATTTTATGCTGAATTTTATTGGGACACTGTTCATTGTTCTATATACGGTCCCGGCTATAAATGCCATTTGGTTTTTCCTATTTGGATTTATTTTATTCATAAAACCGGCACGGGAAATATTAAGGAACAAAGATTATACTTCATTTGATCCATACTTGAAAAAGCAGGCCATTGCGATATTTCTGTTTACCATAATATTTGTGGTTGGTCTTAATATTTTATGAAGGCCGGTTGGACAAAAAGAACGCTGAATTTCAAACAGCCTGCAGGCACGTCTCGTGGAGTCATGAAAACTCGGAATCTTTGGTATATTACCATATCTGAAAATGGAAAAACCGGCATTGGGGAATGTGCGCCTTTACCAGGATTGAGTTTGGATAATATAGACCAAATTGAATCAAAATTAGGTGAAGTTTGCAAAGATCCAAATTTACACATCAAAGATCTTTCAATTTTAAAAGGATTCCCATCCATCCGATTCGGATTAGAAATGGCAGAGTTGGATTTACGGAATGGTGGTAGTCAAAATTATTTTGGCTCATTTGAGTCTATAAAAATAAATGGCTTAATTTGGATGGGCGATCCAGATTCTATGATGAGCCAATTCAAACAAAAACTGGAAGAAAGTTGGAAATGTATCAAAATAAAAATTGGTGCACTGGACTTTGAAAAAGAATTGGAAATTCTTCAATCAATTCGATCTCAATTTGGAAAAGATAATCTGGAACTTCGAGTAGATGCCAATGGTGCTTTTAGAGTAAGTGATATAAATGAAAAATTAAATCGATTGGCTGAATTTGACCTTCATTCTATTGAGCAGCCAATTCAAACAGGGCAATGGGATTTGCTCACTGAATTATGTCAATATTCCCCTATTCCTATTGCCTTGGATGAAGAATTGATACCATTGGTGAATGAAGAAGATAGAATCAAAATGCTGGATAAAGTGAATCCCCACTATTTGGTATTAAAACCAAGTTTATTAGGTGGATTTTCTGAATCTGAAAAGTGGATAAAATTAGCAAAAGAGAGAAACATCGGTTGGTGGATCACATCGGCATTGGAATCGAATATTGGATTGAATGCCATTGCACAATGGACAGCCAAAATGAAGCCATGTGGATTTCAAGGGTTGGGAACGGGACAATTATTTACAAATAATATTCCATCGCCACTAAAAGTGAAACCAGGAATTCTTTCAAAATCAAATTCACAAATATGGGATGATGTAAATCAATTTATTTCTGATTGGTATTCACCCAAAGATGAAATGATGCTCCAGACGTCTGGCTCAACGGGCAAGCCTAAATCAATATCCGTGAAAAAAGGATGGATGAAAAATTCAGCTCAACTTACAGGAAAAACCTTTGGATTAAAAGAAGGCGATACTGCTTTACTTTGCATTCCTATGAAATACGTGGCGGGAAAAATGATGGTGCTCCGAGCGTTGAAATTGGGGTTGGATATGAAAGTGGTTGAACCATTTTCCAAGCCGTTGAAAAATATTGATGAACCAATTCATTTTGCCGCCATGGTTCCAATGCAGTTAGAAAAATCATTAGACCAAATAGAAAAGATGAAAACACTTCTTGTGGGCGGCGGACAAGTGAACCCAAAATTAGTGGAAAAAATACAAGGTATCTCAACCCAAGTTAATGAAACATATGGGATGACGGAAACTTTGACCCATGTTGCGATCAAACCGTTGAATGGCCCAAATAAATCTGATGTATTCCAAGCATTGGATGGAATACAATTTGAAACGGATGATCGGAGTTGTTTGGTCATCTTTGCGCCGATGATTAACCCAAATCCGGTCGTGACCAATGACTTGGTTGAATTGGTGGATGAAACATCTTTTCGTTGGTTGGGTCGAATTGATAATGTGATCAATTCCGGTGGGATAAAAATCATCCCGGAATTAGTGGAAGCAAAATTGACAGAAGTTGTTTCAAGTAGGCGATATTTTATTGCAGGGCTCCCGGACGAATCATTGGGTGAAAAAGTTGTATTAGTGATTGAAGGAGATAAAATTGAAATATCTTTAGATATATTGGATAAAGATGAGAGACCAAAAGAAATTTATTTTATATCTAAATTTGTAGAAATTGAATCGGGAAAAGTAATCCAAAAGGAATCCCTTTATCTCATATGATTAATAGATTGTCCACCAGTGTAAATTCTAATAATTTATTTAACGTAATTATTTGGAGTAGATGTTGAAAAAATATGATTTAACCGGGATTGCATACCTGATAATATTCATAGCTTTATTTTTTATCGGGGATTTATATAAGACACCCATTAATCCGGGTATGCCCTCAAGCCATCTTGTAGAGGTGGGAAAAGAGGGTGGCCCTAGCTCACGATTAAAATTTGAATGGCTCAGGCTGAAAAGCCCCATCACCAATGAAATTCCCGACGGTATCAAACTTCGTTCCCTGAAATATGCAAAATCAATTCCGAAAGCAAATCGTTTACTGGTCAGAATGAAAGGCGCACAATCTAATCAAACGAAATTGGAATGGACATTACGGGGTCCATATAACGTAGGTGGAAGAACTCGCGGTGTTGTTATTGATAAAATGGATCCGAATACAATTTTAGCCGGGGGTATTTCCGGTGGGATTTGGCGAACAGAAGATCACGGCCAAACCTGGGCTAAAATGACAAAGAATCAGCAGCTTCACAGCGTGTCCTCTATTATTCAGGATCCCAGGGATGGGAAAACGAATATATGGTATGCAACTACGGGGGAATTAAGAGGGAACTCAGCCGGTGCCCGTGGAGCTCCTTTTCGCGGGGATGGTATTTATAAATCCACTGATAATGGATATAATTGGGAATTAATAGCGTCAACATCTACCCAGACACCAGAATCATTCGATAATAACCTTAACTATTCCTGGCGAATAAAAGTCCATCCTACCACAGGCCATGTTTTTACCGCTTCATTTGGAACCATTTATAAAAGTGAGGATGAAGGGACAACATGGAATGCAATTTTGGGAAATGGTGAGGATCGGTATACAGATTTAACCATGACCAGTAAAGGACTCATGATTGCTGTTTTAGGCGATGAAGAATCAGATGGTCCTATTATGCGTTCTTTAGATGGGGAAACATGGATCAATATTACTCCCACAAATTTTACCACTTCCTTCAGTCGATTAGTAGCTGATATTTCTGAATCGAATGACTCCATTGCTTACTTTATTGGCAATACAAATGATGATCATATTTTTTGGAAATATAAATATGAATCGGATGATGGTTCAGGTACCGGCGGCTCCTGGGAAGACAGAAGTCAATTTTTACCGAATGATTACAATTCCCAAAGTGGATATGACATTCACGTTCGTGTAAGTCCAACGGATGAGAATTTGGTTTATTATGGCGGCACAAATTTATACTACTCAACGGATGGCGTAGCCACGACGTCGAGAAACTTCAAGTTTGGTGGCTATGATGCAGCCAATCATCATCCGGACCAGCACGATGTTATTTTATTTCAGGATGAACCCTTTAAAGTGTTGTCTGCAAGTGATGGTGGTGTACATATCATGAATGATCATAATGCCTGGGATAAAAAGTGGGAATCATTAAACAATGGCTATGTAACCACCCAATTTTATACCATTGCTGTAGATCCCTCCGGATTTTATCCAGATTTAGTTATGGGAGGAACTCAGGACAATGGTACTTATGAAACGACGGTAAAAGATGTGACGGATCCATGGGAGCATGTAGGTGGTGGTGATGGTGCCTATTGCTCAGTCCTTCATTCTGGCAGAGCATATATTATATCATCCCAAAATGGATATACACTTATTAAGGATTATTCAAATCCCTTTGATTGGTCCTTTGGTAATGGGCGTTATAATAATTACTCCTGGGCTTATTTACATCCACCGGAATTTAATAGGGATGAGGATGCATTGTTTATTAATCCATTCTATTCTGATCCACTCAATGACCACATTTTATATTATTCTGGCGGGAAATATGTTTATCGAAATAAAGATGTATATTTGAATAAAATTAATTATAAACAACCGGATGGTGGTGGGTCTTATGAAAGTGTACATTGGGAAAAGTTGAGCAAATCATCTATTGGATCGGTGAGTGCTTTTGGTGCCAGTATAAATAAGCCAGCCCATCGGTTATACTATGGTACATCCTCTGGATATCTTTATAAACTTGAGAATGCTCACCAGAAAGATAAAGTGGTTGAGATCCGCAATAATATTAGCGGCGCTGGTTATGTGAGCGGCATTTCAGTTGATCCTTACAATGGGGATAAGGTCATGGTCAGTTTTTCAAGTTATGAAACAAGAAGTATTCATTATTCAGATAATGGCGGCGAATCCTGGACTGATGTAAGTGGGAATTTAGAAGAAAATCCCAGTGGCGGCGGCTCTGGCCCATCGGTCAGATCCGTGCTTATTTTTCCTATAAAAGGTGGATATCGGTATTTTGCAGCAACCAGTACGGGGCTTTATTCAACATCTACATTGGATGGAACCAGTACAGTTTGGAACCAGGAAGGTGTTGAAACAATTGGCAATGTTGTAGTAGATATGGTTACGGGTCGTGCTGCAGATGGATATTTGGCAATAGCTACTCATGGCAATGGTATCTATACAGCTCGTTTTGACAGTGATCAATTGGCAGTGGATGATACCAATATACCCACTGGTTTTGAATTGAATCAAAATTATCCAAATCCATTTAACCCATCGACTCAAATACCATTCACTTTGAATGAAGCAGGAATAGTTTCATTGAAAGTGTTTGATCTCGCCGGAAGAGAAGTGACCACCTTAGTAAATGAAATCAAGGCAGCCGGAATGCACCAAGCCATGTGGAATGGTAAAGATGCTCTTGGCAATGCAATGCCTTCAGGGATGTATTTCTATCGCATTGAAGCAAATGGAAAGGTGCAAACCAAAAAGATGCAATTGTTGAAATAAGATTTATTCAACATGGTGATCTAAAGCCCCCTTGGAAACTTGGGGGCTTTTTTATGAACGCAGATAGGATGCACCATTCACATCTACAATACATCCGGTGAGAAAATCATTTCCTTCAGATGCAAGCCACAAAGCAGTTCGGGCTATTTCTTCAGGATTGGCCACACGATTCAATGGGCTTTGGGCACGAATAGAATCGTCAACCATATCTGCCACACGATCGGTGGCTACAAATCCCGGTGCAATGGTATATACAAAAATATTATCTTTCGCCAGAGCTTGGGCCATGGATTGCCCCAATGCATTGAGTCCTGCTTTGCTGGCGCCATAGGCCGGAGATTTGGGCTCACCGCGAAAAGCACCCCTTGATGAAATATTCACAAATTTTCCGCCGCCATTTTTCTGCATCACTTTCGCTGCGCAAAACATGAGATATGCCGGTCCCATGAGGTTGGCGCCAATGGTTCGTTTCCATACATCCTGCCAATCGTCGAAGGAGAGTGAATCAAAGTCATACTGTTCAACAACAGCCGCATTGTTCACCACAATATCCAGGGATGCCAAGGATTGAATCATGGATTCTACTTCGTGTGGATTTGACAAATCTGCCTGTACGATTTGGCTATTCCCGGATAAAGATGCCTGCGTTTCTTCCGCGCCTGTTTTATTAGTGTTGTAATGGACAATAATTGTTCCATTCGTGTTTGCGAACGCATCACAGATGGCTCCGCCTATCCCCCCGGAAGCACCGGTAACCAGAATGGTTTTTCCAGTAAAATCAATTGTCATGAGATAATGATTTAAAATATTTTGTTAAGGCAAATATTTCCATACCCATCCCTGCTAAAAGGAATATGATTGCAGCAAGTTTCAAAATAGAAATGTCAAAAATGACAAATGATGCATAAGCGAGGATGCCAATAATGATTAAATATTTACCGATGCGGTGAAATGGGCTGGACGCTTCCATACGGCGGATACTTTTAGGATATTCCTTCTCAGCCCAATCGTCCAGTTCTTGTCGTTCTTCCGGTGACATCCTCATTGTATCACGTGCTTTAGGTTTATACTGACCATTGATAAAGCGAGGGCTGCCAACACATACGCAAAAGGCGACACAGCGGGGAATCCATAATTCCAGACCATTACGCCTAAAAGCCATATCAAATAGATTCTCTTTTTCAATTTGCAATTATCCTTGCCATTTGATCTTCTAATGACCCCTTTGGGCTTTCTATAATACGTCCAATCTCCACATCATTTCGATAAAAAATAATTGTAGGTGTATTGGTGATCCCAAAGGTTGCGTAATCCTGAAAATACCCTTTTTTATCTTTGGTTAGTCCGATAATCTCAAAGTTTTCGTAATCATAATATAATTCATCCAGAATTTTGTAAAGCCGGGGAACTTCCCGCTTGCTATCGTGACACCAGGTGCCCATAAATATTTTGATTGAAATTTGCTTTAAGTTGGCTGAATCAAATCCATTCAAATCGGGGTGGTAGGCATCATACTGTTTCGGAAACCATGTATAAGAATCATGATCTGTAATCAATGATTTAGAGAGGAGTCCAAAATGGTTTCCATCATCAAAAATGACAGTGGGATTATTTTTGGGAAATATTCCAGCGCAACCCAGCAAACAGGCGCAGAAGATAGTTATAATTTTTAATCTCATGGGGCGGAAATTAAGTTGGATTTAATTGCGAACTGGATTTGTTTTTTCCGACGGATAATCCAATATAATGATTAACGGAAAAATTATCAGGCGCTGAATTTAGATCCCACCGGCGCGCGGTATTTCTGGAAGGGGATCATAAGCAGATTTTTAATATTGGAATTTTCTTCCGGTGCCATGTGGGTATCAATACCGTAAGTAACTTCATCCATTTTATTCACGTTTGTAGTGGTTTTTAACAGGTGATCCCAAATGGAAAAAATGTTGCCATAATTACTGTCTGTATGGGGTTGAATATAATGGTGGTGTACCTTGTGAAAATTGGGGGTAACAAATATATATGAAAAGGCTTTGTCTATCGCTAATGGCATTTGGATGTTCGCATGGGAAAAGTGAGCAAAAAAGGCAGAGATTGTCTGATACATCATTACCAAACCAAAGGAGGCACCGGTTACAAGAACGGCCAAGGACGTAAACAATAATCTGAAAATATTTTCACCGGGATGATGGCGTAAACCACTGGTCACGTCCACATTTGGATCTGTATGATGGATAATATGGAATTTCCATAACCATTTTACTTTATGTTGAATCCAATGGATCAACCATGCGCCGATTAGATCCATTAATATTAAGCCCAGCAGAATGTAGAGCCACGGTGGTAGTGTTGCCAGGTTCAATAAGCCGGTGCCATTTGATTCGTTAAATTTAACCGCTGCAAGGATTAAGGCTGCACCAAAAAGATTCACAATGAGTGTAATGACTGTAAATGTTATATTAATGAAAGCATGCTTTGTTTTATTGTATTCCATCTTAAAAAGAGGAATCCCGAATTCAAGAAGAAAGAAAAAAGCCAGTCCCGAAATAAGAAAAGCCGCACGAGCTTCATCTGATATGTTGGTGAAATATTGGATCAATTCCTGCATATTTATGCTCTTTATTTAACCAATGAGAGTACCATCAGTTCTTAAATATTGCAACTAAAAAGACATTCAAATTTCAAGATGGTTTTGTTTGTATATTAATATATGAATAATTGGTTTAAAAATAATTCAGAATCAATGCAATGGAAATGGATCGGTTGGCTGGGTGCGGGCATGGTTATTTTTGGATATTACCTCAATGCAAATGAATACATTGCATCATGGCTTGTCTGGATGGTTGGAAACACATTGGTAGGTATCTATTCTCTTTATAAAAAAGCATATTCTACCGCAGCCATGTCGTTTATGGTTACAATGATGAATATTTATGGATATATACGCTGGCTTACATGAAACCGATTATTTCTGAAAAAGATTTCCCCACAGCAAATAAATTTGTTTATCTGAATACAGCCAATGTGGCGCTAACCTTCTCTGGTGCAGAACAGGGTCTAAAAGATTGGGTGTCTGATGTAGCCCAAAATGGCAGCAATAATTTTGATGAACACGCGGAAGAAAATGTCTTCAATGATTTGCATAAGGCGGCTGCACGAATGATTAACGCAGCAGAGGAGAATATTGCTGCTGGGTCAAGCGCTACGGAATTGCTTTGTTCATTGGCCTGGGCCGTTTATCCCGGGAAAGAACAAAATGTTGTCAGTACCGAAATTGTATTCCCAAGTACAGTCTACCCCTGGCAGCGGGTGGCTAACGATAGTGGGTGTGAAATCAGGTTGGCCAAAGAAAAAAATAATTTCATTCACTTAGATGATATCATTGCCTTGATTGATAGGCATACTGCAGTGGTCTGTATTTCCCATGTAGAATATGGCAATGGACAATCATTTGATTTGGAACGATTAACCGAGGCAGCACATAAGTATAATGCCCTATTGGTTGTGGATGCAACGCAATCAGCGGGAGCCATCCCCATTGATGTTCAAAAATGTCCGGTGGATGCGTTAATCAGCGGTGCCTATAAATGGCTGTGCGGGTTGTTTGGTGCGGCATTTATGTATATTGGGCCCCATCTTTCGGAAAAACTGGAGCCGGGATTAGTTGGTTTTCGTAGTCATAATCATATGTGGGATCTTGATGCGAGTCGAATTGCATATCCCCTTGGAGGTCAAAAGTTTGAATTCAGTACCATGGCTTTCGGATGTGCCATCGGGTTGACCAGATCGATTGAATTTCTAAATAAAGTTGGAGTTGAGAATATATTACAATACAATCGGCAATTGGCGGATACACTAATCGCAGGATTGTGTTCCCGTGATGCGGTGATCACATCTCCTTTGAATAATAGGGACCGGTCCTCTATTGTTACGGCATATTTTAAAAATGTGGACTCAAAATTAATAATTAAAAGGCTAAAGGAAGCATCGGTTTTTGTTTCCAACCGTGCTGGTTCAATACGATTTTCGCCCCATCTATATAATACCTGTGAAGATATAGATATTGTTCTTCGTGAAATCGATAGTATTATGACAAATCAAGAACCTGCGGCACTTGCTGTAATAAAATAGATAGTTGATATGATTTACAAAACTTTTTTTTATCGATTGATAATTGTTTCATTTTGTGTGGCTCTGGCGTCTTCCTATCAAAATCAAAATATTGTGCTTCAACGCAATACAATAGAAAAAGAAAATATTATTGATGGTGTTGTATGGGAATCTGGAAATTGGAAACCTCATTTACCTGCAGGTGATAAGGGCAAGTCCTGGGGCAACCACAGAGCCGTAGTAAAAATTAAATCTTATAATCGATTTTTGGGAATCCGAATACCTTGGCGTCGAAGTGACAATAATCCAAAAGACAAGGCTGTTGTTGTGATTGATGCTCAATCTGGGGAACCAATAATAAATGTTTTTCTCAAAGAGATTAATAATGAATTTGGTGAAATTATTTTTGAGCCAAATCAAGGATCAAAATTATATCATATCTATTATTTCCCATTTGAGTCCACTGGCGGTTACTATCCAAAAATAAATTATTTAGTACCAAAGAGTTCAGCTAATGAAGATTGGTTGAGATCTTTAGGTGAGATCAATGATACATTATTTAATGCACTACCACAGGGCGAAGTGACCGCCATCCAATCTGTGGATAACTTTCATAGTTTCTATCCTATGGGAGTTATTGCGAAAAAATCAGAAATTGAGAAAATGGTTAAAGGAATTAACCACAGTTTTTATTTATTTCCTGAAGATCGAAATCATTCAATTCGAATGATTAATCACATTCCAAAACGTTGGATAAACCGAGGCTTGATTAATTCTTTTGAAGATTCAGGACAACAAGGGGAATATTTTACGTTCCAAATTGGTGTATGGGCAAAAGATCAAACGTTGGAAGATATCTCCGTGGCGTTCACTGATTTTATATCTCCAAGTGGCAGCTTTATTAAAGGATCGGAATTCACATGTTTCAATATGGGTGGAGTAGATATAAACGGAAGTCCCTTTAATAAATCTGTTTTAGTGCAAAAAGGAAAAGTTCAGGCATTATGGTTTGGAGTTCAACTCCCAGAACAATCTGGTAAGTTCAAGGGTCAAATAAAAATATCTTCTAATAATGCGTCATCCGATAATTTATCGGTTACCATATCGATTGGGGACAGAATAGTTGCCAATCGAGGTGATGATCAGCCTGAGAATATGTCCCGTTTACGTTGGCTTAATTCAACGGTTGGGAAGGACCCTGATTTTATTATACCACCTTTTACACCCGTAGAAATTCAAGGTAAAAGACTAATCATATTGGGTCGCGAAGTACTCTTAAGTGAAAATGGATTACCTAACCAGATAAACAGTTTTTTTACACCAGAAATGACAGGATTCCAGGATACGCCTAATCCAATAATTAGAAATCCAATCGATTTTAAAGTAACAGTCAATGGGAAAAATGAATTGTGGAAGTCAATTCCATATGATTTAGCCAAAGATTCTCGTGGACGCTCTTCGTGGTTTGTAGAAAATGAATCAGACAATTTTAATCTTTATGTAAATGGTGTACTTGAATATGAAGGAATGTTGGATTATAAAATAAGCCTGGTTGCAAAAAACGAGGTTTCAATAAATAATATTCAAGTCCCCATTCATGTGGATAAAGATGCAGCAAAATATATATTAGGACTTGGACACAAAGGTCAAAAACGCCCGAATAAAGTTAACTGGAAATGGGATGTGGCCAACCATCAGGAAGGTGTTTGGCTTGGTGGAATCAATAAAGGCCTGCAATACGTTTTGAGAGATAATAATTATGTTCGGCCATTAAATACCAATTTTTATCAGAATCAACCGTTAGTTCTACCAAGCTCATGGGTGAATAATGGAAAAGGCGGAATTAATATAATTGACAGAGAGGACTACGTAATGGTTCAAAATTATAGTGGACCACGAGCGATGAGTGCTGGGGATACTCTTCATTATAATATCCGATTTTTAATAACCCCTTTTAAACCTTTAAATTTGAAAAATCATTTTCAAACACGTTTTGTTCATAAATATGTTCCGGTGGATACTGTTCTCGCATGGGGTGGAACTGTGGTCAATATTCATCATGCTAATGCAATAAATCCGTTTATTAATTATCCTTTTTATAATCTAGATAAGCAGACAGCATATATCCAGGAAGCTCATCAGAAAAATGTGAAAGTAAAACTTTATAACACGATTCGCGAATTAACGTATAAAACACATGAGATATTTGCTATGCGCAGTTTAGGCTTTGAAATCTTTAATGATGGAGAAGGTGGTGGACATCCATGGCTACAGGAACATTTGAAAGATAATTACCATTCAGCCTGGCATGCATGGCGCATGGATGATGCTGCTATTTTAAATAAGGGAACCTCTCGTTGGACAAATTATTATATTGAGGGACTCAATTGGTTAGCAAAAAATCAAGATATTGATGGATTGTATCTAGACGATATAGCTTTTAATCGAGAAACTGTAAAACGAATAGTATCAGTATTAAATAAACATCGCCCAGAAGTTATTATTGATCTTCATTCAGCAAATCAGTTTAACCCAAGGGATGGATTTATCAATAGTGCGATGCTTTATATGGAGCATTTTCCTTTTATCTCCAGACTATGGTTTGGAGAATATTTTGAGTATGATAAGGATGAAGATTATTGGTTAACGGAAGTCTCCGGTATTCCTTTTGGACTGATGGGTGAAATGCTTCAAGGTGGCGGACACCCTTACCGTGGTTTATTATATGGAATGACAACCCGTATGTATGGAGAAACTGACGTGAGGCCGATTTGGAAATTAATGAATGACTTTGGAATTGAATCGAGTGAAATGAAAGGGTATTGGCTCGAAAAACCACCAGTAATAACGAACCATGAAAAAATAATTGCGACAGCATATTTAAAACCTGAAAGAATGCTTATAGCAATAGCATCCTGGAGTGATAAGCATGAAAATGTAAGACTCGATTTTGATTGGAATCAATTTGGATTCAAATCAGGTCGTCTTTTTTCACCAGAAGTTGATAAGTTACAACCTTATGAGGAATTCAATTTGGAAGGTCCGATCACAGTCCCTCAAAATATGGGTTTGTTCTTGGTCTTAGAAAAAGAATGAGGGAAGGTAAGCCATAAGAAATAGAGAATGGTTTAGAGTCAGAGAAATTAAATGAAACGCTTCTGGCTCAAATAAAAGATAATGAAATGAAAAAAAATAAGTTTTTAATTTTAACAATATTCGTTTTCTCTTTTGTAAATGATCAAGAATAAGCTTAAAAGAAATCTTGGTATTGTTACTCTTACGGCAACGGGTATCTGTTCAATGCTTGGCGCATCGATTCACGTCGTCCCATTTATGATTCAACGCAACGTTCCCGGCATTGGTCCTTATGTCTTGCCCGCATTCATTTTTGCTATGATTCCAGCTTTTTTCGCAGCATTAGCTTATGGAATCCTTTCATCTGCAATGCCAAGGGCGGGTGGTAGCTATATTTATGCTAGCAGAGGTCTTAATCCATATTTAGGATTTATCGCAAGTTTTTCTCAATGGTTCGGCTTATCCATAGTGATTGGTGTGATTTCATATATTTGCGTTTCATTTATTCGAGATGTCCTTTCAGGTTTGGGCTTGCTTGAAATATCATTTTTGTTGGAGTTACCAGTGGTTAGGGTAGGAATTGCATTAGCCCTTATTTGGATATTTGTATTCATAAATATTCAAGGAGCAAGATCATATGAAAGAATTTTGCTTCCAATGATGTATCTAATGTTTTTCTTGGGATGTATTGTAATCATTTCGGGTTTTTATTTTGATACAAACGACTTTGTTAATGCTTTGAAGATAAAGGATGATAGAAGTTTTGAAGTAGTTAATAATATCGAATTTGATTGGCGTGTCTTCCTTTCTGCTGCAGCTTTACTTTTTTCTAGTTTTATTGGTTTTGACTCAATAGCACAAGCGGGAAGCGAAGCAAAAAATCCCTCGAAAACATTGCCTCAAGCAATACTTCTTGCAATTATTTCGGTGGGTTGCTTTTATTTTTTATTCACAACCGCCATTTACCATACTGTACCATGGAGTTTTATTGTTGAAGAATCCAAACTGAAGGATATTAGCGCACCAGGATTATTAAGTTATGTATTACCATCATGGTTAGGAGTTGCTATAGTTTTTGGAGCAGCAATCGCACTTATTAATGATTTACCTGCTATGTTATTATCTGTATCAAGGTTAATGTTTGCTTGGGCTGAAGATGGTATTTTTCCATCGGTAATAACTCAGGTTCATCCAAAGAACTTTACTCCACACATTTCCTTAATTATTGCGGGATTTATGGCTAGTATTGGTGTATTGGGTTCACATTTTGCGGGTGATTTTTTCTTAGGCATTGATATCATGGTTACTTCCATGATGGTAAATTTTTTATTGATGTGTGTTACTTTAATCACTATTCCAGCTATAAATCCAATTTTAGCAGATAAAATATCAGTGATTAGAAATAGAACCCATCAATTATTTATAGGTATTCTTGGACTCTTCTTATTATTGCTATTCTTAGTTGTTCATGTACATAAAGACTTAACCTCCAGCGCTTCAAATTGGTATTTTCACTCTACTCCAGTGTGGCTTATTGTAATGGTTATTGGAAGTATTATATTTCTTTTAAAGTGGCGAGAAATAGGTAAAAAAGGGTACAACGAATATGATCGCTTTAAGGTGCTTCCATAATAATGAATATTCAATCAAATCTTTCATCTAACCTTAAAATATCGCGCATCATAAACGGTTTATGGCAAATAGCCGATATGGAGCGTGAGAGAGATCTTGATTCTAAAGTATATGCTAAAAAAATAATTCCATATGTGGAAGCTGGTCTTACGACCTTTGATATGGCAGATCATTATGGTACGAGTGAATTAATTATTGGTGAGTACAATGCTCTTAGTCAAAAATCTAATTTACAATTATTTACGAAGTGGGTTCCCAATCCTGGCAAAATAACAAGAGAGTTAGTTAGAGAATCCGTTGAGCTATCATTGAATAGATTGAAGCAAACATCTATTGATCTTATGCAGTATCATGCCTGGTCTTATCTCGACCCTAGTTGGCTTGATGCTTTGTTATATCTAGCTGAATTAAAGGAAGAAGGTTTTGTTAAGAATATAGGTGTCACCAATTTTGATTCAGCTCATTTGCATATAGCATGTGCTTCAGGTATCCCGATTATAAGCAATCAAATTAGTTACTCTCTTATTGATCAAAGAGCTAGAAGTAAAATGATGACTAATGTTTGTGAGACACATGAAGTCAAGTTGCTAGCCTACGGAGTATTAATGGGGGGGTTTTTAACTAAAAAATGGTTAAACAAGACAGAACCTAAATCTCAAGAGCTACAGACTTGGTCCGAGATGAAGTATAAGCGTTTTATTGATGTTTCAGGCGGGTGGGGTGCTTACCAAAATCTATTGAAAGTTATCCATGAGATTGCTCAGAATCACAATGTTTCAATAGCCAATATATGTTCAAAGTATATTTTAGATAATCGATTGGTAGCAGGAATTATTATTGGGGCAAGATTAGGTCAAAGCAACCATATTGAAGATAATATCAATATATTAAAAACTGAAATTTCTAAAGATGAAATTAAGATGATAAGAGATGCGCAAAAAGAGTTAAGGCCTATACCTGGAGATTGCGGTGATGAATACAGAAAAGAACCCTATCTTACAGCCTCCGGCGATTTATCGCATCATATTCAACAAATGCCTAATCCATACCATCTTAATGTTATTACAAAGGATCGCAAACAAATTTCAAGCAATACAAAGTGGGAGAAGCTTGCCAGTTATTCAAGGGCAGTTAAATTTAAAGATCGTATTGTGGTGTCTGGAACAACTGCGACCCATGATGATTCTGTTATAGGTGGAAGCGATGCTAAAGCTCAGACCTATTTTATTATTGATAAGATAGAAGCAGCTATAGAGGCTTTGGGAGGGTCTTTAAAAGATGTAATTAGAACTAGAGTCTTCATTAAGAATTTATCAGATTGGGAATTGGTAGCAAAAGCTCATGGGGAAAGATTTAAAGAGATAATGCCCGCCAACACGTTAGTACAAGCTGGATTGATAGGTGAGGATTATTTAGTTGAAATCGAAGCTGAAGCGGTTATTGTAAAAAAATAATTACAAACTAAATGAAACGCTTCTGGCTCAAATAGCCCCCGTGAGGAGGCTTAATTACAATAATAGCAATCACCAATTATTTTATATTTACCCATTCCATCATTTTCATAAGCATAAGTTATATAATTACCTTTATAAAATTCGCACATCTCCATCCAATACAGTTTCGTGTTATATGACCAATCCAGTTTTTGGAACGGATAAAAACTTTGAACAGATAATTCACCTATATCTCCGATGTTAAATAATTCTCGTTTTTTTACTAAACAACCGCTTCGGAAATTTTCACGAATTTCTACTCTATGGAAAGGTATGTTTAATTTAGGTGTTGGATTTGGTCTAGTAAAACAACTGACAGATAATAACAGAAATAATATGACCCAGAGGCGTTTCATTTAACAATCACCCATTCCCCATCGCCAATCACATATTCCACTGCATTCCCTTGGGCGGCTTGCCCACGGATATAGCCAATGAGACCACCGGCTGGCACTGTAACTAAGCCAATGTACATTTGAAGGAGAGGAGACCAAAGAATTGAAAACATCGGACCATCTACTGTTCCATCTTCCGTTTGAATACCCAAGTCTTGAAACAGTTTTTCTAAAATAACTACTATTAGCCCAACAGCAGCGGCAGTTAAACAACCAAACTTTACGCCACCATTTACGTATTCTTTAGTGGTTTTTGTTTTGCCTGTAAAAATCGAACTAATTTCATCTATGGGTATATCCCTTTCAAGAGATTCACCTTTTTCCTGGATGCGGAGGGCATCAACCGTCATACCTAAATAAATACCACGAACCGTATTACTGGGGTCATAGGCACTGGATACTGCCACCCATTCATCCAAGGGAATCAACACCTGTTCCCCATTCTTTTCAAGTGTTAGGCCACTCGCATCTTCCTGGGCAATAAGAGGTAAGGCACTTGCAGTAAGTAATATTCTTATTATTAGTCCTATTGTATATCGTTTTATTTTCTTTTCCTTTATTTGACCCAGAGGCGTTTCATTCTACAATTACCCATTCACCTTCACTGATTAACATTGGTTTAAGTTTATTTCTATGAATAAGTAAACCACTTATATATCCTCCAATATATCCTAACCCTCCAGAAAAGAAGATATATAGAATATCTATGGAATTCCCTTCACTATTATTTAATGAAGCTAAGATTTCTATTAATGAGATAGTTGTAAGAAGTTGAAAACCTCTTTTTGCATATTTTTGTGGGTAATAAAGCTGTATTGATTTAATTGTTTCCCATTTGTCATTTACTTTAATTCCAGCATTGGAAATCTCAAGAGAGCTTAACGGTCCTTTAAATTCATTATTTTCTATTGTGACTATCTTTATTCTGTCTTTTTGATTAACTAAAATAAAATCATCGCCTTTTTTCAAAGTAATCGACTGTTTTTGTCCCCAAACAACACTAATGAGAAATAATATGACCCAGAGGCGTTTCATTTAATCCTACCCAGTGTTCTTCTCACCTTTAATTATCAATAAAGTGGCAAACCCAATTTCACCTAGAATCCACGGAGCCATAAAAATTATATCAATAGTTTGTTTGTAATTACCAAAGTTTGCAAATACTAATTCGCCAATATATGTAACTAGATAACCAATTCCAGCTAGGATTAACAATAAACTTATCAATTTATTCCAGACCAATTCATTGTAAAATAAATAACTAAGACATATTAAATGTAAACCAAATATTGCTAACCCAAATGACCAGATATTATTGAAGAGATTTATATTATATATAAGATTTTCGTATGATATTGCTATCATTATTAATCTACTGATAGCAATACCCAAAATGATAGTGTAAAGAAAACGAAGCAAGGAAGTTGATAAAGCCAGTTTATTATTTTTTCCCTGAAATAATGAATAAATCCCAATTGATACAATTAAATCACAAATAAATATTACAACCCATCCAATAATTCCAGTTTTAAAAAATGAAATATTATTGATAATGTTCTCAGTTGTAAGATTTTCATTATCGGTAACTACTAAAGTACCAAAAACATTACCTACTGAATAGCCTGCAGCCACAGCCATTAGAATAATTGAAAATCCAGTTATTAATGAAATATTTCGTTTTGTTAATGATATTTTTATCATATCCAAAATTACAAAAAATAATCTAACTATTTGTGAGCGTCTTTTATTTAAAGGGTACCACCCCCCATTTGGTTTTTACAGGTTGGAACTTTGGTTGAGTTTTTTGATTAGAAAGGGTAGAAGGGTAGCACTATGGTAGCACTATTTGCTACTTGAGAGCTTAAATCCCAAAAGTTCATTGATATTAACCACTGCTTCTTAAAGCTACAAAAAAAGCTCATTTCTCGATGAGAAGAATGAGCTTATGCGGAGCGGGACCGACGAGACTCGAACTCGCGACCTCCGGCTTGACAGGCCGGCGTTCTAACCAACTGAACTACGATCCCAAATTTTCAATTTCCGACTTAAAAGGCCAGCGTTCCCCGCCTACACTTTGTTATGGCGGGCAAGTGATCAACAACTATATTCCATTGACATGGCTTTTGTTGGAAACTATTCATCCATCGTAATCCGATTTTTGGATGTAGATGGACGATCCTAGATTTTAAAAAACTTATTTTTTCTGGCGATAAACTAAAGCCAAAGGAATCACTATGATATATCCTACAAACAGGAGTATTGGTGCCAATGACAAGCTTTGAAAACTACTAACAGTTCCTGTAGCCATTAATGCATATCCTATCAAAAGTAATCCTACGCCAATGGTAAAAAGAATATAGTTAATTTTCCCAAAAGCCCATCCTTCAAAAAGGTGTACACTGTTATTGTTTTTTTTATCGCTCATAGCGAGGGCAAAATTACTATTATCACTTTGGTCTACCAATCTGTTTTTGAGATTTTCCTTCATTTGGTGTCTCTAAGAAATTATACAATAGAATTTGCTATACATGGGTAAAAAATAATAAGTTTCGCCCCCGCAAATGATGAATAAATCTCAATTTCATCTGGGTCAGTCTTTCATTGGAATCATGGCTGTGGTGGTTCTGGGTATATTGTTGGCTTTTTACAGCCTCGTTTTATTTTGGCCCCAGGGCAACCCCTATGATTCGGTAAAAGTGACCATCCAAAAAGGTGCATCCCTCCAAGAGGTAGGTGCGCATTTGAAGGATCACAATGTGATTCGGAATACGCGTTCTTTTAAGTTGGCAGTCAAAACATTGGGATATGAAAAAGATTTTCCGGCGGGTCGGTTTAAACTCGTTAAAGCACAAACCAATTTCGATATTATTGACCAATTGGTCAATGGAGTACAATTAAATAAACGGGTGACTATTCTTGAAGGTTGGACAATTTCAACGATTGCCAAGGAATTGGAAAGCAAACTGGGGGTGGATGCGGAAGAATTTGAAACAGCGTGTAAAAATAAATTATTGCTTTGGAAGTGGGGGATTGACGGTGATTCATTTGAAGGATATCTTTTTCCAGAAACATATCAGTTGTCTGAGGAAGAATCCTCTCAGGAAATTATCAATCGCATGGTCGAAGAGTATAAAAAGCATTTTACTGATAATTTTCAGGATCGAAGAAAAAAAATAGGTATGTCAGAAAAGGAAGTCATTACACTGGCTTCAATTATTGAAGGTGAGGCGATTTATAACAGAGAGCGACCATTGATTTCAGGTGTATATCATAATCGATTAGAAATAGGCATGCGGCTCCAAGCGGATCCCACCATACAATATATCGTTGATGGCGGGCCCCGGCGATTATTAAATAAGGATTTGAAAATCAAATCTCCTTATAATACATACTTAAACTATGGACTTCCTCCTGGACCCATAAATAATCCGGGAATTGAATCTATAAAAGCAGCTTTATTTCCAGCAAATACTGAAAACTTATACTTTGTAGCCCGAGGCGATGGGTATCACACTTTTTCTAGAACGAAGAATGAACACAACAAAGCCAAGAAAGAATTTCAAAGAATAAGGCGGTTAGCCAGAAAACAGAAAGCAAAAAAGGGATAATAATTATATAGAATGAGTAAGCGAAATCTGAATAAAGTACAAAGATCAGCCGTGGAAGCCTTCGGTAAACCTGTATTAATCTTTGCAGGAGCCGGAAGTGGAAAAACGCGCGTATTAACCCATAAAATTGCCTACCTCATTAAAAAGAAATTGGTTTCTGCAGAACATATCCTTGCAGTTACTTTTACAAATAAGGCAGCGCAGGAAATGAAGGGCCGTATCAATAAGCTGGTGCCCGAGAAAGAATCAGTTTTAAACATCGGTACATTTCATTCTATTTGTGCCGGGATTCTGCGAAATGAAATTCACCATCTTGGTTATACAGCCGATTTTTCTATATTTGATGTTCAAGATCAGAAATCGCTCGTAAAGGTTGTTATTGAATCCATGGATATTCCCAAAAATTATGTGAAGCCTCAAGAGGTCCGCCATAAAATTAGCTATTTCAAAAATAAATTAATCACCCCTGATGAGGCCAAAAAGAAGGCCCATTTAATCTTAGAAAAAACTTACGCGGATATTTACGAAAAATACCAAAAAGCACTCATTAAGAATAATGCAGTTGATTTTGATGACCTATTGATTCTCCCTTTAACCTTATTTGAAAAGCATCCAAAAATATTGGATAAATATCGTAAAAAATGGCAATACATACTTGTGGATGAATATCAGGATACGAATAAACCCCAATTTATGTTTGTGAAATATTTAGCGGAAGGTCATCACCAAATATGTGTGGTGGGTGATGATGATCAGTCTATTTATGGGTGGCGCGGTGCCGATATTCGCAATATTCTTGATTTTGAAAAGAATTTTGGTAACTGCCATGTGTTCAAATTAGAAAAAAATTATCGCTCAACTGCCCATATACTTGAAGCGGCTTCATCCGTTGTCAAAAATAATAAAAATCGTGCCCCAAAAGAACTCATTGCTCATAATGGGGCGGGAGAAAAATTAGGATTGATTGAAACGAATGATGAAATGGAAGAAGCGGATGCTGTTGTTAATGCATTGGAGAAAGAAATTAAGCTTCAGAAGCGAAATTTTAGTGATTTTGCTATCCTATATCGCACCAATTCACAATCCCGTTCTTTGGAAGATGCCTTCCGGCGATCGGGCATTCCCTATAATATTGTCGGCGGATTTCGATTTTATGAAAGAAAAGAAATAAAGGATCTTATCGGTTACCTTTCTCTGATTGTGAACCCCAAAGACACAATATCATTACGTCGCGTCATTAATTTTCCTCCGCGGGGAATCGGAATGAAAACAGTAGATAAATGTGTCATTCAGGCAGCAAAGAAAAAAATGGAGATGGTTGAAGTATTAAGCATTCCTGAAGATATGGGAATCCGAGGAAAACAGGCAGATTCATTAATGACATTTTATAATATAATTAAAAAATATAATGAACTTTTGCCAAAACTTAATGCGGGCGAATTGGTTCGGGCCCTGGTAGAAGAAACAGGAATTATTAGATATTTTCGTGAAAGCAGTGCACCAGAAGATCAGGAACGCTTTGCCAATGTGATGGAGTTTCTGAAGGGTGTGGATGAATTTATGATCAGAACTCCTGATGGTGGATTATCCCAGTATTTGGAGGAAGTCTCTCTATTGACTGATCTGGATCAGTGGAACGATGAAACAAACCGGGTGACCCTCATGACACTTCATTCATCCAAAGGATTGGAATTCCCGGTCGTATTTATTACAGGGTTAGAAGATGGTTTATTTCCGTTGTATAGTGCGTTAGAATCCGTCGAAAAATTAGAAGAAGAACGACGATTGTTTTATGTGGGTTTAACGCGAGCGATGAAAAAAGTCTATCTAATGTATGCCAATCACCGAAGACGGATTGGTTCAGATGAATTGTATGGAGTGGTTTCCCGTTTTGTATATGAAATGCCGGAAGATAAACTGGAAAAAATTTCATTTACCTCTGCCTTGACTCGGAAGGTAGTTGGGGGCCGACCGGGTCGATTTACAAAAACGGCTGTCAGTCGAACGGTAGTAGTATTTGATGATTTTAGAGTTGGGGACTATGTTGAGCATGCCATTTTTGGTGTTGGTAAAGTAATGGCATTAAGCGGTCAGGGAGAAAACCAGCGGGTAGGTATTGTATTTAAAGATGGACTAAAAAAGAAACTCGTTGTAAAATTTGCGAACTTAAAAAAGGTGGAATCACCGGAAGACTAATTTTTATTTATCTTTTCTTCTGATTAATTAATCCTTTAATCTGATCTTTTTATTTATATTATTTCTTTAAATGAATAGAAACCTATTCATATATTCTGAGACTCAATCTCAATAAGAATAAAGGAATTTATGGCTACTTACGACCAGCTAAAAAGAGCATTAAAAAAAGAAGGATTACGCTATACTCAGCAGCGACAGTATGTGTGGGATGAACTATGTGCCACCAATGATCATCGGGATGCAGAAGAAATTTATTTAGCCATCCACCAGTCAGGATTAAATGTTTCCCGGGCTACGGTGTATCGTACGATTGACGTTCTTGTTAAAAATAAAATGGTCCGGAAATTGGAATTAGGGGATGGTCGGGCAAGATATGAACATAAAGTAAATGCGACCCATCATGACCATTTGATTTGTATTCAATGTGGAAAAATCGAAGAATTCATGGATGAGGTTATTGAATCACGACAGGATGAGATTGTGAAAAAATTCGGATATAAACTGGTGCGGCATATCCATCAATTATTCATTATTTGCAGTGAATGCGAATCTCCATGACTCTTATTGATTTGAGTCCGGGAGAAGTGGGTACGATCAGCAATATCAAAGGAAATAGGCATTTACAAAATCGGCTGGTTGAATTGGGGCTTTTATCCGGAACGGATATTCGGTTAGTGAAGTGTGCGCCATTTAATGGTCCTGTGGAAATAAAAGTCCGAGATTCCTATATATCGATTCGATGGGACGATGCCCAGCTTGTTGAACTGAAATGAAGAAATCTCACTTTTTTAGCCCCCCACAAAAATTGACTCAAGATTCCCATTGGGTAGCATTGGTTGGTAATCCGAACTGCGGAAAAACAGCCATATTCAATCTGCTAACTGGATTGAATCAAAAAGTATCTAATTATCCAGGCATTACTGTAGAAAAAAAAGAGGGCACCGTTTATGCTCAAGGGGATAAAACATTTAATTTATTAGACCTTCCGGGCACTTATAGTCTTTCGGCAGAATCGTTCGATGAACAAATCGTTTCTGATCAAGTGTTAAGTTGGGCCAAAGGAGAAAATCCGCCAGCGGTTATTGTCTCTGTGGTGGATGCATCTAACCTGTCCAGAAATTTATATCTCACGACGCAACTTCTTGATTTGGACATTCCCATGATTGTTGTATTAAATATGATGGATCAATTGAAAGATTCGAGCCAAATTGAAATTCAAAAGCTGAAAAAAGAATTAGGCGTGTTGGCGGTTGTTCCCATATCTGCAAAAATGAATTGGGGTTTAGATGCTTTAAAAAGTGCCATACAAAAGTCGTTGGTTAACTTGGCCCAGACGAATCATCAGTCCCAATGGATAAACCAGGATATTTCCGATCAGATTAAATTACTTATAGAACCACATTTTTCATCATCAAAATTTGCTGCGGCCCATGCATTAAGACGTATATCAAGAAATGAATCCCTAAATGATGAGGATTCCCATATTGAAGCCATTCGAAATTCAATCTTAGAATTAGGATATAACACCGATACTTTAGAAGCCACATTGCGCTATAAATGGATTGATGGTATTCTGCCTTTTGTGCAGCCAAAAATAAGAACCAAAATTCAAAAAGAAACGCCAAGTGAGAGATGGGATAAAATATTAACCCACCCTTGGATGGGACCCGCTATATTTATGGCCATTCTATATTTTATTTTTCAATCCATTTTTACATGGGCATCAACACCCATGGATTGGATACAAGCGGGAATAGATAATATATCTATTTTTGTTTTATCAAATATGTCACCGGGAATGTTACGAGATATTTTAGTTGAAGGAATTATCGGTGGTGTAGGAGCGATTGTCATTTTTCTACCCCAAATTTTAATACTGAGTTTTTTTCTGACGGTGCTGGAAGATACAGGTTACATGGCTCGTGTTGCATTCATGTTGGATAAAAGTATGACAAAAATGGGACTTCATGGAAAATCTATTTTACCCCTCATGAGTGCCTATGCCTGTGCGATTCCGGGTATTATGTCCACTAGAACAATTGATAGTTGGAAAGAACGTCTGGTGACCATCCTGATTTTACCCCTCATGAGTTGTAGTGCAAGGCTACCAGTATATACGTTATTAATCAGTGCATTCATTCCGCCCGTAACTGTGGGAGGTTATTTTAATTTGCAGGGGTTGACACTGGTTGTGATGTATTTCCTGGGAACGGTTACTGCTTTAATCTTGGCAAAAATATTCAGTCGATTTATCAAAGAAAAATCATCATCATCATTTGTGATGGAACTTCCGCCATATCGCGTACCAATTACTCGATCGGTGATTCGCCAGGTTTTTATTCGGGGGAAATTATTTTTAGTTAATGCGGGGAAAATTATTATGGCTATTTCCATTTTATTATGGTTTTTGGCCTCTTTCCCAAAAGTAGATTCTTCCTTAACCGATGTCAACCCTATTCATCATAGTTATGCGGGTAAAATTGGACATGCCATGGAACCGGTAATTCGACCCCTGGGTTTTGACTGGAAAATTGGTATTGGGCTATTGACTTCATTCGCGGCCAGGGAAGTGATGGTCTCAACCATGGCCACAATATATAATGTAGAAGATAGGGGAGACGAAACAGTCAATTTGCGGGAAGCCATGCGAAATGATGTGGATGAAAAAACTGGGGTTCCTGTATATACGCCATTAATTGCATTGGCATTAATGGTATTTTATGTTTTTGCGGCACAGTGCATGGCAACCTTTGCCATCGTTCGTCAGGAGACTAATTCCTGGAAATGGCCACTATTTATGATTGCCTATCTTACGATATTGGCTTATGCAGGTGCCTTTATTGTGTACCGCGGCGGCTTATTGTTGGGTTATAGTTAATGGATTGGCAAAATTTGTTTGCGGTAGTTCTCGGTCTTACTGCCTTAATCTATGTGATTCGACATTTCATGAAACAGGTTAAAAAGCCAGAAGTAGATCCAAAATGTGATGATTGTCCTGTGCCGGATTTGATGGATAAAAAAGAAAAATCAGACTAATGATTTTTTCATTAATAAATCTCCCTGTTTTGTTGAACCTACATTTATAAATTCTAATTTTTCATATAATTTTATAGCCGGTTTATTTTTTGGCATCACCCGGAGGGTTAAGAATTCCATTTTTTCTTTTTTAGCAAATGATTCGAGATAGTCCATGGTTTTTCTTCCAAACCCTTGATTTCGATATTCCTTATCAATGAAAATATGAAATATATGCCCTCGCTTGGTTTCGGATAAAATATTTATGCTCCCAATTCCCACAATCCAACTGCCAGATTTTATGACAAAACTATCAATGGGATTTTGGGTGTAATAAGTGGAAACCCATTTTTTAAATTTGAATGGATAGGACATATTCGGACTGGTCAAATTTAAATCTTTTGGGTTTTGAAACCATTTCACCAGTACAGCTTCTAATATTCTGGCATCCTTTGGATGGGTATAGCTAACTTTTTCAATTGTGATGGACATGGGTTTTCTTTTCCGATATTATCGTAAGTTTAGACCTTAAATTTAGAACGAATGAAGCCCATAGTCCCAATTTCAAAATTTAAAGAAGGTGATTCAATTCAGGGGTTTTACCTTTGTGTGGAAAAACACCTACGCCATACCCGTTCCGGTGATTTATATCTGGATTTAATTTTGCGGGATCGTACAGGGCAAGTGCAAGGAAAAGTCTGGGAAAAAGTTTCGGACTTTAATGAAAAATTTTCCAGTGGCGATGCTGTAGCCATTAAAGGTGAAGTTGATATTTTTATGGATCGACCTCAATTAACAGTAAAGCGCATCAATAAGGCGACAGTTCATAACTATGCACGATATGGGTTTGATCCCGCATTGGTCGTTCCCACTGCGAATGCGGACCCCAACAAAATGTGGAAAGAAATCACCACTCTTATCGGGAAAATAAAAAATCCATTTCTAAAAAAGTTATGTCATCAAATATATACAGTTAACAAGGATAAACTGATGACGCACCCTGCCTCCGTTTCCATGCATCATAATTATCGTTCAGGGTTTTTAGAACACATCCTATCCATGTCAAAAATGGCCGTCAGGTTGGGACCTCATTATCGATTGGATACGGATCTGGTGTTGACGGGTGTACTCTTGCATGATATTGGAAAACTTCATGAAATAGAGTCGGATTATGAGGCATCATTTACAAAAGAGGGAAATTTGATTGGTCATATTGTGATTGGCAGAGATATGGCTCGGGCCACGGCTAAAAAAATCAAAAAATTTCCCAAAAATCTTCTATTAAAAGTGGAACATATAATTCTTTCCCACCAGGGCAAGTACGAATGCCAGAGCCCCAAAAAGCCAGCATTTAAGGAAGCATTATTGGTTCACCTCATTGATGTAGTGGATTCCCAAATGAATATAATGGACATGGCTATGGAAGATGATCCGGAAAAAGGGCCCTTCACAAATCGACACAATTATTTCCGAATTCCATTATTCAAAGGCGAGAATGGAACTGAATAAGTTAGTCCGGGCGGCTATTTTTTGTGCTCTGGCTGTCGGAATGGGATTCTCCCTGATGCTCATCCCCAATGTTGAATTGATTACAGTTATTGTATTTATTTCTGGATTATATTTAGGCATAGGATGGGGTACCATAGTTGGCGGCACGGCTATTTTTATTTATTCGGGGCTTAATCCAATGGGTTCCGGATTAGCATTTCCTCCATTATTTGTGATGCAAATTTTAGGAATGGCAATGGCTGGCGCCATTGGTGGATTGGTACGGCCTTTATTTTTTAAAAAAGAATTTTCAATTTTAACACTTGCGGGACTATGCCTAATGGGATTTTCTATCACACTTATTTATGATGTATTTACATTGATTGCTTATCCTATCTCTGCAGGATTGGGATATGCAGGCGTAATGGCAGCCCTTGTGAAAGGAATGGGATTTACAGTTTTGCATGAAATTTCCAATGGATTTGTATTTATAATTGCCGTACCACGCGTCGTTAAATATTTAAAATAAAATTATGAGAAAACTTGCCGCCCTTTTGAGCCTGGTTGCAGGATTATTTGCCCAAAATTCAAATTCAATCCCATTTGATTGGGCAGGTCAAAACGGTATCGTCATAACAGATGGTGCTTTGTTCTGGAACCGAAGTTGGACGTCCGGAATGCTATTGTTTGACGGCACCTATTCATCCTATCCCAGACGATATGGTACCCATACATCTACCTTATTTGAACCGGTAAAGCCGGGAATATTTCCATCCTGGCGTTCCTTGCCTGATTCCTCCAAGGTAGAAAGCTATTTTGATTATAATAAAGGGGATTATGCCTATGACCAGTTAGAAATTGGTGCAAATTATGACCAATTGAATTCCCACCTTGGGTTAAGAGCATTTAAACGAAGTCATGGAGGAAATACAGGTCATTATTTTTATCCAGGTGGCGGATCTTCCCCTATTCATCATTCTTATCGTATCGATTATGGGGCGAGTAAACATGACCGAAAACTGGAAGTTTCGGCAGGGCGTTTTATTACCCGGAGTGGTTTACCTGATTCCACGTCTAATGGGTTGGAGAATGATAATATCCTGAGTGCCGGAGTTCGCTATCAGCGCCCGTTGGGAGATTGGACAATGAATACATATTTTGGTCAATTTTTACAACACCGTCTTATTCACCATTCGTCTATAGCCGATTCGAATTATCAGAATATTAATCGAAATCGGTTTGACATTTTATTCCGTTCACCAGGTGGTTTTGGGGTTGGTATAAACCAGAAAACGCAACAAATGAATGGAGATACAACCAATCGCTTTCTAAGTTGGTCAACTTTTTATTTACAAAAAGAACTCAATAATATCAATCTGCTGATTGGGGTGAATCAATTTAATAATGGTGATGATGATTATCCTTTTGCTTGGCAATTAGATTATCAAAAAGAATGGAATGCATTCTACATGAAGATTGTTTCTTCAGGTTTTCCAAAACCAACCCATCCGAGATTTGATGATCACGAGGGAAATTCATTCTATGAATTTTGGAACCAATCCATGATAAAGAGTGGTTTTGTTCATCCAAGAATTGCTGGAGACTTATTTATTTCGACTGTTCGTCGAAACAAAACGGTAAATGAAAAAGAGGATTCTAATATTCAATTTATGGGTGGGAATCTACAATTTGATATTAAAAATGGATGGTTGGTTTACAGTAAAATTATGGCACAGATAGATTCATCGATTTATGGCGGCGGCATAGGGGCCTTAGCCACTGCAGGTATGCAGGGTAAATTGAGTTTGTTTAAAGGATCTATGAAAATAGATACCCATCTTTGGATGGATGGGGCAAATGGAAAATTGAAATCTTTTGGATTTGACCCCATTAAGCAAGTTCCATTTAATCATGCAAATCCTAGTTGGGAATTGCCGGATCAATGGCTCCTTCACTTCGAAGTAGTGGCTAATATTTCTGGTGTGATTCTTTCCTATAAAATCAATAATATTTCGAACGCAGTTGGGAGTATAGGCGGCGCATCCCAGGGTGATTTAATGTGGGCTCGACCCAACCATGTTTATCCACAATTGGGGCGAATGATGCAATTTGGCGTTACATGGTATTTTAAGAATTAATCATCCATAGGCTTGCATTGGATTGGCCAAAGTTTCCTTCACAAAGAACAAAAATATTTTATTCTGTTAACGGATTTAATTCATTATTAATGATATTCTCACATCCAATAAAGAAGATGTCAAATATGAAAATGGTTTCCCTCATCAAATCCTTCATGATTTTTTCTTTCTATTATTGGGTTTGTATTGACATGAGAGCGAAAAACTACGTCCCGGTTCGGGATATCCATTTACTGTCATATAGTTATTATTTAAGAAATTATTGATTGATAATAAAAATGTTATTTTTGGGGTTATGGTGTAATTAACTCCACCCGAAAAAACCATATAAGGATTCATACTCACATCCATTGGCCAACTGTACATGGTAATTCTTTCACCCATATATTGGGCATGAACCCATCCATTAATGTGTTGAAATTCAGTCTCTAAATTTAATGACCCAGTATATTTAGGTGTATACCGCATGGGTTTATTCACATTAATATTTTCCCAATTAAGTCTTTAAATAAGTTATTCGGAATTTTTCCCTGTTCAATTCACTTATACATTCTGTCTGAGTAAACAACGATGTAAATTCTCTGCTATGATTACACCCATAAAAAATGGATCTATTCTGAATCGGTCGGTTCTAGTGCTCAATACCAATTATTCACCCATGGATATTTGCACTGCCCGCCGGGCTATCTGCCTGTTTTACAACGAAAAAGTAGACATCTTGGAATCGTATCATGAAGCGGTTCATTCACCATCTGTAACCTTGTCATTGCCGAGCATTGTTAAACTGAAAGGTTTTGTCAAACACCATAAAATGGATGTTGTTCTCAGTCGTAAAAACTTAATGATTCGAGATAAGCACCAGTGTCAGTACTGCAATACTAAAAAAGGATCTCTTACCATGGATCACGTTTTACCGAAGCATCGCGGAGGGATGGATTCCTGGGAAAATTTGGTAGCGGCATGTCAGACTTGCAATCGTAAAAAAGGTAATCAAACCCCAGAAGAGGCGAGAATGCCATTAAAACGGTTTCCAAAAAAGCCAAATAAAATCCACTACTTCCAACAATTTATTCAAGAAAAACAAATGGCATGGCGGCCATACTTATTTATGGAGTCTTTTTAAATGAAGCGTGTTTTAAGCGGTATTCAGCCTTCCGGTGATTTGCATCTTGGTAATTATTTTGGCATGATGTCCCGAATGATAAAGTATCAGGAAGAAAATGATCTGTTTTGTTTTATTGTCAATTACCATGCATTAACGACGATTAAGGACAAAGATTTGCTGGCTTCAAACACATTGAATGCAGCCATGGATTTTATTGCTTTGGGTTTGGATCCAGATCGATCAACATTTTGGATACAAAGTGATGTGCCACAGGTGTGTGAATCAACATGGTTATTGTCGAATATTGTGAATGTAGGAATGTTGGATCGCGCCACATCTTATAAAGATAAATTGGCCAGGGGAATGTCGGCAAATGTTGGATTGTATTCATATCCAATATTGATGGCTTCGGATATTTTATTATTTGGAGGAGAAGTCGTTCCCGTGGGTAAGGATCAAAAACAACACCTTGAAATGACAAGAGATATCGCTATTAGGTTTAATCAAATGTTTGGGGAAGTATTTGTTATTCCGGAACCAGATATTGATCAAACAACCCAATTAGTTCCCGGGATAGATGGACAAAAAATGAGTAAATCCTATTGCAATATGATACCCATATTTGGCTCGGAAAAATTAATCCGAAAACAATTTATGTCAATTATCACTGATTCCGCAGGGATCGATGAACCGAAAGATACGAATACCCCTTTGTTCCAGCTTTATTGCTTATTCCTAAATGAGACTGGAAGAAAAGAATTGGCCGATCGATTTGCGTCACCTGGTTTACGGTATGGAGATGTGAAAAAAGAATTATTTGAATGTTTTTGGAATCAGTTTGAACCATTTAGAAAGAAGAGAGATTACCTTTCAAATCATAAAGACTTTGTATTGGAAAAATTAAAGATGGGATCAGAAAAAGCTGGGAGTGTTGCTGATATTTATCTCAAGAAAGCCCGGGAAGCCATGGGACTGAATTATAGAGAATCCAGTGTATAAAGTCCAACTCAACCATTTTGAAGGCCCCCTTGACCTCTTGCTATATTTTATCCGGCGGGATGAAATAGATATTTATGATATTCCCATTGCGCAAATCACGGCGGAGTATCTCCAGCTTATTGAAGATATAAAAACAATGAATTTATCTGTGGCAGGTGAATTTATTATCATGGCAGCCTCCCTGATGCATATTAAGTCCAGAATGCTTATCCCTCGACCGGAATTAGATGAAGAAGGTGAGCCGATTGATCCCAGAACTGAATTGGTTCAGCAATTATTAGAATATCAGCGATTTAAAGAAGTATCTGAAGAATTATCACTGAAATGGTATGATCAGAGTTATCGCCATAAACGGTCCGCGTATCAAGAAGTGGAAGGTGTTGATGATATAGGTATTTACTTAAAAAAAGTGGACTTATTTGATTTAGCTCATTACTTTAAAATAGCGATGGATCGGATACCAGTCATCACATCTTATGAATTGCATCAAGATCCTGTGAGTCTGGAGGAAAAGAAACGTACCATTCTAAAGTCTTTTGACGGAGATGGCACGTTGACTTTCAAGCGGTTATTGTCGAAATGTAAAGATAAAATTGAAGTCATTGTAACCTTTCTATCGATTCTCGACTTGATGCGATTGAACGAGATTAGTATTTACCAAAATAAATTATTTGACGATATTGAAATTTATCGTTTAGAAAAAAATTAATGGTACACGAGAATATAGATCTCATTATTGAAGCATTGCTTTTTGCCAGCCCCGATCCTTTGACCCAAAAAAAAGTCAATATAGTATTCGAAGATAACCCACCCAACTTGGAGGAAGTAATCCTGAGGTTAACCCAACAGTATGTTGACCAAGGAAATGCCATTGAAATACAAAACGTATCCGGTGGATTTCAGCTCAGAACCAAACCCGAGTATGATAATTATGTTCGCCGATTACTAAATAAAACAGGACAGCTTCATTTATCCCAAGCTGCATTGGAATCCCTTTCGATTGTGGCTTATAAACAACCGATAAGTCGGATAGATATGGAAGCAATTCGGGGGGTAGATTGTGTCGGAGTTCTTAAAACATTATTAAAAAAATCATTTGTTAAAATTAAAGGAAGAGATGAAGGACCGGGAAGACCTTTGCTCTATACTACGACGGATGAATTTCTTCAAGCGTTCGGATTAAACCGACTTTCAGAAATGCCGAAACTCAAAGAAGTATCAGAATTACTGGAACAACAGCCGGTCCTTACAGATCAAATTAATGCGTTTAAATAAATATTTAGCCCAGTCAGGTGTTTCCTCAAGGAGAGAAGCAGACGAATTAATTCAAGGGGCAACGGTTACGGTAAATGGCATTGTGGAAATAAACCCCGCTTATAATGTACAATCGTCTGATAAGGTGCGTTATGATAATAAACGTATTCAACCAGAATCAAATATTCGCCTCATTTTGTTGAATAAACCCAATGGATACATTACAACTGTTAAAGATCCCCTCCGGCGAAAAACAGTTATGGACCTTATTCAATCAGAGGAACGTCTGTTTCCAGTGGGTCGGTTAGATAAAGATACTACCGGGTTACTCATCTTAACCAATGATGGTGAATTGGCCAATGGGCTTATGCATCCAAAAAATAGAATTCCTCGGATTTACAAAGTTGAAATCGATAATACTTTTCGAAATTGGGAAATTAATCGAATGAAAAAAAAAGTATATATCGGTCAAAAAGAATGGGGGCGGGCTGAAGTTGTTGAGCAAAAACAACATAAAGGGCGTGCCATTGTACGCCTCAGACTCTATGAAGGAAAGAAGCGAGAAGTTCGAAGATTGATGTACCGTATGAAACGAAAATTATTCAGTTTGGAACGTATTCAGTTTGGCCCGATTGAATTGGGAGATATTCCCTTAGGTGCATGGCGAGATTTAAAAGAGAGTGAAATCAAGTCCTTACATAAAATGAAGGATTAATCTTTTTTATAAAATGTCATATTTATTGGTTATCTTTATATAGAGCCGTAAATTTCTTGGCTCATTGAGAGTGGATTAAAGATGATTGTCGCCATAGACGGACCCGCCGCAACAGGAAAAAGTACCTCAGCCAAATTGGTAGCTCAAAAATTAGGGTTTACTTATATGGATACGGGTGCCATGTATCGTTGTGTAACGTTGTCCGTTTTGAGGAATCATATTGCGTTGGCAGATGAGGAAGCATTACAACTTCTCATCCAGGGAATGGATATCCATTTTGATAAAACGGATGACAAATTGGTTGTTCGTCTGGATAAAGAGGACGTCTCGACACTTATTAGAAAGCCGGAGGTGACCTCCCATGTAAGTGCTGTGAGCGCACTTCCTCAAGTGAGAAATCACATGGTTTCCATCCAAAGAAAGAGTGCGAAAAACCAGGATTGTGTGATCGAAGGACGGGATATTGGAACAATCGTTTTTCCAAAAGCCGATGTTAAATTTTTTCTGGTTGCCGATGATTTTGTTAGGGCAAAAAGACGTCAACTGGATTTAAAGGCAATCGGAGAAGAAAAAACCATTGATGAATTGGTGGAGGAAATTCGCCGACGGGACAGATTCGATTCGGAACGATCTCATTCACCTTTAAAAAAAGCGGATGATGCTATTGAGGTGGACACATCAAAACTAACGATTGATGAGCAGGTTGACTTTATGGTCAACAAAGTAAGAAATCATTAACCATAGGAAACATAACAAACATGAGTGAAATAGAACAAACACCTGTCGATGAACAGACTGAAAATTCCGTGGAATTAGCAGTCAGCGCTGAAATCGTTGAAGAAGCGCCATTGACTTCTAATAACGAAGAATTATCTGATGTAGAATCGTTGGATGAAGAAACGAATAATGTGGAAATAACCGAAGATGAATCTCCGGAAATAGATATACCAGCCGAGGAGGCAAACCCAGAATTAAATTACTTAGAATTAGATATCTTTAATGATGTCCGAGAAGTATCTATGGAAGAACTTCTTAATTCAGAAGCAATCGAAGAAGTTCCCCAAGAAGAACAAGATCGATATTTATCGACTTTTTCTGAAATAAATGAACGTGAAATTGTTACTGGACGTGT